>Ga0209249_1001556_pt1 | contig 21469 bp, 17 predicted proteins | sample SaaInlV_200m_DNA_4_FD_184653 | JGI IMG/M metagenome (GOLD analysis project Ga0209249, IMG submission 184653) | Marine microbial communities from expanding oxygen minimum zones in the Saanich Inlet - SI037_S3LV_200m_DNA (SPAdes) (version 2) | ecosystem: Environmental > Aquatic > Marine >...
CATTGTCGTTGATTGCACTTCCTTTCTTTGTTTTTCCTATAGCAAACGTAAAGATACAATCTTACTATTACGACAACGTCGAGAGGGGGCACTGCCGTGTCCGGGTTTGTTCATTGTTCAATGAAAAAGGGGGTCTGGGGGAATCCCCCAGCCATGTTTTTTCTCTCTGTGTTCTCTGTGACTCTGTGGTGAAAATTTCTATTCCGAAATTTCTTCACAATAATGGCTATTGCGTAAGGTCAGTTATCTATTATATTTCCAACCGGCTTGCCACTTCCACGGCCTTGTTATAAGTTCTTGGAATGATCGCTTGTTGTATCGACATTCCAAGGCATAAAACACAGCGCGATGGCCTATCAACAAAATCTTCCGTGTAGCATCAATATCATCTATACAACGTAAAATTCTGTCAACAGCATCATCAAGGCTCTCCCCTTCAGGAAAAGGCGTATGAAGATAATCAGATTTCAGCTTCTCGACCTCCGTAGCAGGAGCCCCATTAAAAATACCATAATCCCACTCTCTAAGCCTGCTATCTGATATTATTGGGGTGCCTGTTTTTTCAAAAGCAATAGTAGCTGTGTCATATGAGCGCGCTAGATCAGAGCAATAGACAACGTCTATCGACTTTTTTTCATATCTCATCCCCAGCTGTCTTGCCTGCATAATGCCTGTCGCCGAAAGCTGACTGTCATTATGCCCAGAAGCAATACACTTTTCGTTGTCGACAGAGGTCGCATGTGTCTCAAAAATTGTAGCCATTCTAATGCCTGCAATATCGCTACATTTCCGCCATCTTCTCTATCGTCATATAGGACGTACCGATAACAAAAATCAAAAGGAAAATTAAAATACCTATCAACGCTAGCAACAATAAAGCTTTTGCCCAGGTAGACTTACTAATCTTTGTTTTTTTGCTGAATGCCCAGACGAAAAGCATAATAAGATTCACTACTGGAATGGCCATAATAAACCACGTTACAATCCAGTTCCATACCGTCATTGGAATTTCTTTCTTAATTTCTTCCATAACACACCCCCTGTGTTTTTATGCAATAAAACAGAACATATCACTTAATCAAAAAATTGTCTACCATATCACGAATTTGAAAGGCCGTATCATATATAAAGTGTTTTTTGCTGTCCTTGAGGTCTATCCAGAAGAGCGTGGCGAATTTCTCTCCTTCTTCTACTGTATATGGCGGGAATGCCCCTTTGACCCATGATTGCGACCTATACTTTGCCATAGGGTTTTTGCAGTGGTACAGGTGCGAAGATGAAAGACGAGCGAATGTTAAAACATTCGCGAGGATAGAATCAAAGCAGATGTGCTGCTGCAAAAAGACATATGGTGAAGCCAAATAATAGCAAATGGGCAAATAAAAACAATAAGAAACAACAAGCACTTAAGATGTTTATCTTAACGGGTTTATATTTTTTACCGGCGCTTTTTAGAAAGACCAAATGTCCTATTTCCTATAGCATCCATAGTGTCAGGCAACCTGACTCATTTTACTCCTCGCGAATAGTTACAACTATTCGCTTGTCGTTCACTGAGCCATCTTGCCCAACTCTATGGCGCTAAAGAAAATATAGGTCGCAATCATGGGTTTGAAGTCTGTTATCAAATATACATAGAAATGTATGTTCACAGGGTCGGCGTCCAATTCTCCAAGATACTGATGATCGGAGAATGTGATTTTATTCTCGAATTCTTCAGAGACTTCTCTTTTCAGGGCAACGATTCTATAGTCTTCGCAGGAATCGTGGTCTTTCTTGTCGATCTTGCCGCTTGGAAAAAAATTTGTTTTCGGCCCTGAATGGTCGGGGCCATCAGGTCTATTTTCGATGAGGACTTTTCCGTCTTTGTAGAAGACAAAAACAACAGCTTCCATGCGATTATCTTTATACGAAAACATATGATCCTTGCTCCTTGTTCTTCTGTCTGAAGATCTTAACTTAATATCCGAATGCCCCGCCTGACCCTATTAAAAGAGCTCCTTAAAACCGTCACGTCTGCTGCGATTCTAGGATTCTAATTGCATCAAAAGGAATGCAACCTTCGTATAGATGGAAATATTTGTTTTTCCCTCCGGGATTGCTCTCGTGCTCAAGCCTTCCTTTGAGTTTATCCCTGTCAATTTTTAATACGACGACGTTTTGGCCGGCGAAGAATTTTTCGACGACGTTCCCAAGCTGATGTTCTTCACTAAGATGGATAAACTTTTTATCATCAGAAGTAAGAATAAATTCTTTTCTTTCGGATATCTCTTTCCAATGATCTGCAGTAACAACTTTGTAGAGATATAATGGTACTTTGAAACCGCTTTCGTTCATTGTGTCCCTCACAAATGTCTTATTGTTCTAGAACTTGTCAGATTATTATAATGTTCAATACTATAAAAAATCAAGGAGCTGTTGCATGTTCGAGAATATTAACAAACAAGCAAAGCATTCGACGACATCATCAAAGCGCGCCATACCGTACGGGCTTTCAGCTCTAACGGCGCAAAAAAAGAATAGAAAACAGCGATACTACACGCTGGATTATAGCGTAGAGCGTATAGAAGAAGATAAGATTTTTCACCACGGAGGCACGGAGGTCACGGAGAGCGAAAATTACTCTTGTCGAAAAAACACCATCTCGTTACTATTGTGTGCTTAATATGTATTTATTATGGAAAGGTGGCTGAGTGGCCGAAAGCGCATCCCTGCTAAGGATGAGTACCCTAACGGGTACCGTGGGTTCAAATCCCACCCTTTCCGAATATGGGATAAAAGCCTTGTGAATTAGAGGCTTTCATGGAAAAAGTGTATGGATTTGAACCCACGTGGGTTCACAAGTCGCGTAGCGATGCGAGTGCCACGTAGTGGCAAGCCCGTAAGGGCCGAGGGCATCAGCCCGAGTCCATCCCACCCTTTCCGATTGCCAAGGCAATAAAATGCCTTGGCATCTTCTTTTATCAGTGATTGTTAATAATGACAAGAGGTGGCGAAGTTCACCGTTTACCATTTACAGTTCACAGTTTATCTATGGAGGAGTGTCCGAGTGGCCGAAGGAGCACGCTTGGAAAGCGTGTATATGTGAAAACGTATCGTGGGTTCGAATCCCACCTCCTCCGAAAGCAAGAGCCGAGCAAAAGCTCGGCTTTCTTGCTTTAGTAGGAGGTGGGATGAGCAAGTCGCGTAGCGATGCGAGTGCCACCACGTTAGTGATTAGCCCATTAGGATGAGGATGCTTTAGAATCCATGTTCCGACTTCGCTACGCTCCGTAAAGCATCATAAACACACGAAAGTTAGGCGTTATATAACCTACAAGAGTATATTATGTTAAAAAGTCATTTTGATTCAGTCGAAGAATACTTACTGGCATTAAAAAAAGTTGGAGATAACACAGGGCATAGCCTTCACAAGGGTAATCCTCGTGAGGCTTTTATCCGTGAGTTTTTAAAAGAGCACTTAAGTGATAGAGTGTCAATCGGCTCGGGGGAAATAATCGATAAAAATTCTCGTCCTGGAGAAAAGCGAAATCAGCAAGATATTATTATTTTTAAAGAGGAATATCCTCGAATAAATTTTGGTGGTGAGGTTTGGGGTATTTTAGCCGAGTCGGTTGTTGCGACAATCGAAGTAAAGTCTACATTAACTGAGAAAGAATTAACTTCAGCAATAAGGGCGGCAAAAAATACGAAAGATCTGAATATATCGGCGAACAATGTAGTAATCACAACAGGATGGACACCTCCCGCGCCATTAAATTTTGTAGTTGCATACGACGGGCCGGCTAAGATGGAAACTGTACATGGATGGATAGATAAAATCTATAAAGCCGAAAATATTGAGTCTCCACAAATGGGCAAAACATTAAAGGAGAGACAGAAAATCTCTTCACCTGCGATTGATGGCATATTCATTTTAGGAAAAGGTTTTATCTTGTTCGATAATTTGCCTTTCTCGTTTATTCCAGATGAAAAAAGGTCCAATAAAGATAGCGTTGATAAAAAATGGAGTGTAATAGACATCGAACGAGGGGCATCGTTAATGTTATTCTTGGTTTTAACGCAGGCAGTCAGTGTTATGAATTTTACAACATTCAATGCTATATCTTACGCATCTTCCTTTAGTGTTAAACCAGAGGATCTCAATTTCAAGTAAAGCGGCGCTGTATCTAGTAGTGCATATGCGGTTCTACTTTCATCCCCTCCCCACAGTCCCCTTATCAATCCCCAGCCTCTCGGCGATTTCCCGATAGCCCATCCCTAACGTCTTCAACTCCTTGATCTTGGGGGCAAGCATCTGATACGTTGGCACCACCTGGTTCAATGAAATCTTAACCCTCACCTCGATTTGTGCTGCGGTACGACTTGGTAGCAACCTCTTCCGAGCTTTAGCTCTAGAATATCTGAAACGGCCAGTTTTCTGATTTTGTTGCTAAAAATACTCCCCAACGCTGTTCACCCGAACGGCACCGTTCGATTGTATTTTTCCAACCTGTAGTGATCTTTTCATATTCTTCTCGAGAATATTTTCTGATATACTCTTCTTTTATCGATTCTAGTTTTTTTAATTCATCTTGTAATTCTTCAACAAACTCCTTTGTAGAATCCTGAGCAATTACATCTGAAAAACCAGCCTGTTCCAAAAGTTCTTTGTAACGGCAAAGAGTTTCCATGTCATATTGTCGTTGTGTGATATATGTTTTAATGCCTTCAGAAAGTTTTCCTTCTCCAATGCAATAATCGGAAATTAACAACTTACCTCCGGGCTTTAGCCATGAAAAGGTTTTTTCAAATAGCTTTGTTTTATCAAAAATGTGCACTAAAACATCTCTGCTATAAATGACATCAAACGATACTTCTGGGAATTCTTTTTCGACAATGTCAGCAAGCTGAAAGTCTATCAAGACACCGTTATTTTGACGTGAAGCGCGTTCTTTAGCAATTTGTATCATTGCTTCTGAGCAATCAATCCCTAAGGCGCTTACATCATAATTATCGGCCACATAAAAACAAGCTCCTCCAGTACCACAACCAATATCCAAAACGTTTTGACCCGCTTGCAACTTAAGCAACGAAAACATTTTCTTAGCACGCTTAAGCCCTCCGACAGTAACAAAGCCATCGCCGAAAATTTCTTCGTAACGCAAAATATTATCTGTTGAATATTGTTCTTTCATTTGACTCTCTCTTTTCGTTATGTCTACTAAAGTTTTTGACAGAAAAAAATCAGGAGAACTATTACTGTAACAAAGATGGGTTGTTGCCAGCAATAATAACATTTTTGATGCAAAATTTTTCATATCATAAAACATATTCTCTGGTTTCAAGGGGTTAAGAATATACTAAAAACAGCGCTGCTTAAAGTTAAATCATCTGAATTAATGTCCGAATGTCTGGCCTGACCCCATTTTGACCCCATTTGCGGCCCCTTTTGTTTAATTTAACGATTTTGACCCCTATATCGTTATAAACAACAAAATGCTTGAGCTTTTAACGGTTTTGTTGACAAAATCGTATTTTTTATTAAAATCTTGTTTAATTTAACGCTTTTGAGCCCTATATCGTTATAAACAGCAAAATACTTGAGGTTTTAACGGTTTTGTTGACAAAGTCGTTAACTTGTGATATAATTAATTATATATAAAAACGAGGCTATTTTATGGTTAAAGTTTCAAGTACTTATAAAAAAATTGATGGTCTTCGTGCGAGATATTATAAGACAGCTCTTGACAAAGAACACTTATTGAAAATAATTGCTGAATCAGAAATTTCGGAGCATGTATATAATTCCAATGCTATTGAAAATAGCACTTTAACTTTAGAAGAAACAGATAAAATTTTGCATCAAATTGATTGTGATAGATTTATTTCTGCAAGAGAAATGTTTGAGGCAAAAAATTTAGCGCGAGTTGTTTCTTATATAGAAAAAAAAGCAAAAGAACAGGAATTGAATCTTAATGTAATGCTTTTTTTACATAAAATACTTCTTTCAAATATTAATGATGATATATCGGGAAGATTTAGGAAAGATAATGAATTTGTACGTGTAGGAAGCCACATAGCCCCAAGCCCCAAAGAAGTAGTTGAACTCCTTGAAGAAATGTTCGCTGAATACAATTCAACCCCATCTTTAAATATCATTAAACGTATAGCTAAATTGCATCTTGTTTTTGAATATATTCATCCTTTTTGCGATGGCAATGGTCGTATTGGTAGAGTAATTATAAATTACTTACTTATTAGAGAAGGCTATGTCCCTATTAACATTAAATTCATTGATAGAAAAGATTATTATCAATCTTTTAGAGAGTTTGATTTGGATAATAAGACTGCTATTATGGAAAAAATCGTTGGTAGGGCGCTTACTAATAGTTATCATAAAAGATTATCATATTTGGAAGACGGTAAAATTGTTTCACTTTCAGATTATGCAAAAAGCAAAAAACTTTCTTATCCAAATTTGATTAATAAAGCTAAAAGACAAACAATAGAAGCTTTTCTAGAAAAAGGAGAGTGGAAAATCAGTGGCTCCCGCTGAGAACCGCGTCGAGAATATCTCAGCCATTCGAGAAAAAATCGGGCCCAACTTGTAAAAAACGGCAAAAGTGCCGTTTTAGGTGCAATCGGTCATGGTTCATTTTTGTTCTATGGTCCGATCCTCCTTCATTTTAACCCCATTTTCATTTTTCTTGACTTATCGGTATGTTATCGAAATAATACAGAATATTTGACATCGGCCTGTCTTTACAGCGACTGCCCGGGATTACTACAGCCATAAAAAATGGAGAGCCACTCATGGAAAGAAAGACTAAAATCAAGATTAGGACAAAAATATTACTTTTAGTCTTAGGCCTTCCTCTTATTTCTTTATTTTTATTTAGCTATAAAATAAACAATGACCTAAGAGCTACTGGGAATTTCATTTTACAAAACAGCATCACCTTGGGAAGTAACGCTGCTCTTGAGAGTGAAAAAACTTTAAAAGAGCAGTCAAAAAGCTATCTGTTGCGCATAGTAGAAAACCAAGCTGCTGTAAGTAATGCTATCTTTGAAAAAGTCGAGTTGTCTGTTGATATTTTAACAGATCATGCATCTTCACTATGGGACAATCAATCACAGCTTCAGCCAGGCCCTTCTTTTTATTGGGACAGTGAAATAGATCCAAACAATCCTCCTCTATCGGTTTGCAGGCTTGCCCTTGAAAATAATGAAGGCATAGAAAAAGATATCGATATCTCAAGTAATATTGACAACTTATTTGTGTCAAGTCTTGCTCATGATCCTAATATAAAAATACTCCAGATAGGCACAGAAACCGGTTTACATAGAAGGTCTCCTTTTACCAGAAAGCATAAAAAAGGATATGATCCACGAGTGCGCGATTGGTATAAAGATGCTATTAAATCAGATGTTGCCGGTTGGTCAGAACCTTATATAAGCGCCACTGAAGAGCTCTTAATGATTACGTGTTATAAAGCCGTTTACAATAAAAACAATGAATTAGCAGGCGTCCTTGGCGCTGATGTGATATTAGACGTATTAAACGATAAAATCATTAATACTCAGATAGGTGATCTTGGATATGCTTTTTTAATGGATCAAAAAGGAAGGATTATTGTCAGTCCTGGATCGGCCAAAGGAGATCAAAAATGGGACGAGTCTTTTGAAACAGAATCATGGCTTAACCATAAAAATGCTGCTTTAAAAAATATCGCCAAGGATATGACTGCTGGGAAAACAGGTATTGTGCAATCTAGATATAATGACGAAGAGAAATTCATTGCTTATGCTCCTCTTAAAAATACCAGCTGGAGTTTAGGCATAGTGATGTCTGTAAAAGAGGTAATTTCCTCAGCGGAAAATACTAAGAACAAAATAAATGCTTCGACTAAAGTTACAGAGCAACAGATTAAGACACATCTTAAAAAGTTTGATCTTATTTTTGCTATTTTTCTAGTGGTAATCATGACAATAGTATCATTTTTAGGGATCCGGCTTTCAAAGAAAATCACAGACCCTATTATATTACTTAATAAGGGCGCCAATATTATCGGCAGCGGGAAATTAGAGCATAAATTAGATATACAAACTGGCGACGAGCTTGAGTCTTTATCCGATGCCTTTAATAAAATGGCAGAAAATTTAAAATCGTACATAAAAAATCTTAATACAACTACCGCCGAAAAAGAGAAAATCGAGAGCGAGCTAAATATTGCGAAAGAAATTCAGATGAGCCTGCTTCCGAATATTTTCCCTCCTTTCCCTGACAGAAAAGAGTTTGATATATTTGCGGACATGAATCCTGCCAAAGAAGTTGGCGGCGATTTATATGACTTCTTTTTTATCAATGAAAGGAAGTTATGCTTTTTAATAGGTGATGTTTCTGGCAAAGGTGTTCCTGCGGCGCTGTTTATGGTTATCACAAAGATTCTTTTAAAGACACAGGCTTTAAGAGGACTTTCTCCTAGTGAAATATTAGACAACGTAAATAAAATCATTTACCCTGAAAATGATGAGAACATGTTTATCACTGTTTTTTGCGCAATAATTGACACTGTTACAGGAGAGGTAGAATATTCTAATGCTGGGCACAACCCTCCATTAATATATACTAAAGGCGAGGACTTCACGTATCTTAAAATGGAAAGAAGTTTTGTTGTTGGCCCAATGGAAGACACGAATTATGTTACAAGAAAAATACAATTAAACCCAAACGACATGATTTTTCTTTATACCGATGGTGTTACAGAGGCGACGAACAAAGATTTAGAATTGTTTAATGAAGCTCGATTACAAGAAGCTCTTTCAAAGATAGAAGATGTAAACCCTGAAAATGTTATTGCTGAAGTCAAAAGCCAGGTAAATAAATTTGTTGGCGAAGCGGAGCAATCAGATGACATAACGATGTTAGCTTTGAGGTATAAAGGATTAGAATAAGAGTGGTTTGTGTCAGGATTTCAGTGTTGCGATGATAAGATTACAACATTAAAAGCCTGACACCGTTACTAGAACCCCGATGATTTTCTTATGTATTTCGGGGGCTTGGGGGAGAATCCCACAACCAGTTCTATTTCTCTGTGTTCTCCGTGCCTCCGTGGTAGTAATTCCTATTTCGAGTTCCTCTCATTTTCCAATTTGATTGAAATTGCCTCATTGACATTTTGGTTATGGTTGTTTATCGTAGTGGCTCATTAATTTATATGGTTTGTATAAGGAAGGTTTAGTATGGCTTCAAATTCTGATATTCTTAAAATTGCTCCGCATTCCAAAGAATCGGAGATGATGGTTTTGGGGTGTATGTTGACGAGCGTCAACGCCTTGAACATCGGATCTGACGGTCTTGACGACAGCGATTTTTATTTCACAGAACACCGTATTGTCTTTGGAGTTTTGAAGACGGCATACCGCTCCGACAAGCCTGCCGACATACACCTTGTCTGTGAGGAGCTGAAACGCCTCGATAAGCTCGACGCCATCGGTGGCGTCTCTTATGTTACTACATTGGCGCAGTACGCTGGGACGTCGGCATATATCGAAGAATATGTAAGCATCGTCCGCAGCAAGTCTGTGTTACGCAAGATGATCAACGCCGCACAGATCATCGAGAAGAAAGCTTTAGAAGACCCTGCTAGCGTCCGTGAAGAGCTCGACAAGGCCCAGCAGCTTCTCTTCGAGATAAGCCAGTCGGCGAACCCTATCGCCGGAACTGCCCTCACCGACATCCTTTCTGGTGTAAAGGCGAAGTCCGAGCTTCCGTATCTTAAGGAGCTAGAGCAGCGTCAGGAAGAATTCCAGAAACGCGGCCCTGGAGACCCTGGGATTACTGGCATGCCCTCACATTTCCTTGACCTCGACAAGATGCTCAACGGTTTCCAGGACTCAAACCTTATGATCCTCGCTGCGCGTCCTGCCATGGGTAAGACGGCGTTAGCGATAAACATCGCCGAGAACGTATGTTTCAGAGACCAAGTTCCTGTAGGGATCTTCTCTTTGGAGATGAGCGCCGAGCAGTATGTCCATAGGATGATATGCTCGCAGTCGGAAGTAGAATCTCATAATATACAGACAGGCGCGCTCGATGGTGTCGCATACCAACGTATTGTCTCTACTGTCAATATGATGCACCAGCATACTATGATCATCGACGACCAGCCTGGCCTCGTCATCACCGACCTCCGCGCCCGTGCTCGTCGCATGAAGGAGACCTATGATATAGGCTTCCTCGTCGTCGACTACCTACAGCTTATTGCAGGGTCTGGGTCTAGGGGTAATTCCGAGAACCGCCAGTCTGAGATCTCCGAGATCTCACGGATGCTAAAGAACCTCGCCCGTGAGCTTGACATCCCAATAATGTGCCTATCGCAGCTGTCGCGTAAGGTCGAAGAACGTACCGGCCACCGTCCTATGATGAGCGACCTTCGGGAATCGGGAAGTATCGAGCAAGACGCCGATATCGTTATGTTCCTGCTGCGCCGCGAATACTACGACCCCCTCGACAAGCCCGGCATGGCAGAACTTATCATCTCAAAGAACCGCCACGGCGCCACCGGCAATGTAAACCTTACCTTCAGAAAAGAAATCGCACAGTTCGCCGACTACAGCCCCATGGATACCATGTCCATCGGCGGTGTGCCACTAAAAGGCATCCCCGCAGGAGCCATATAAACAGTGACCAGTTATCATTGAACAATGAATAAACCCGGACACGGCAGTGCCCCCTCTCGACGTTGTCGTAAGAGTAAGGTTGTATCTTTACGCGTGCTATAGGAAAAACAAAGAAAAGAAGTGCAGTTAACGACAATGTTGATAGCTGTGCGTCTGCTGCGCGCTCTGCGCAGTGGCGCTCTCTGTGTAACTCCGTGGTTCTCCGTGGCTCCGTGGTAAAATCCTACTCCTGGTCCTGCTCTTCTTTGCTATCCGCTATTAAAAAGGCTTTACTTTTTTTTTGGTGGTGGTGTATGATGTTCACATTATTTGAGTTAATGAACAGTAAATATTTCGTATAACTGGAGAGAACATGTCTTCTGTAAAAAAGAAGCGTAAAGCTAAAATCGCCAAGCACAAGCGCAACAAACGCCGCCGTAGCAACCGTCACAAGAAAAAGTAGTAAGCATTTTTTGCTTTCTATCATTTCTATATTATATCGGTGCATCGTGGTGTGTTTGGTACAACAACCGCAGCGTGCTGTGCTGAATATAAATTATGTGGATATACCCTAAAGATTATGATGTAATCGTCATCGGCGGAGGCCATGCCGGCTGTGAAGCTGCTTTTGCCTCGGCACGGATGGGTGCTACGACGTTATTGCTTACCATGAATCTTGACACTATCGGCAAGATGAGCTGCAACCCCGCCATTGGCGGTGTTGGTAAGGGCACCATTGTCCGCGAGCTCGACGCTCTTGGCGGTGAGATGGGCAAGGTCATCGACATGACGGGCATACAGTTCCGCATGCTCAACAAATCCAAAGGCCCTGCTGTCTGGGCTCCTCGCGCTCAGGCCGACAAGGTATTATATCAGTATGAGATGAAGCGTCGTCTCGAAGACACCAAAAACCTCGACGTCAAGCATGGCACTGTAGAGTCTCTCGTAGTCGAAGACGGAGAAATTCGCGGCGTTTCTACGATAAAAGGCATAACATATCGTTGTCGTACTGTAGTTTTATCGTCGGGGACGTTCATGCGCGGTCTCATCCATATCGGCGACACGAATTTCCCTGGAGGCCGTGAGGGTGACAAGCCCTCGTCAAAGTTATCGGAAAATCTCATATCTTTAGGTCTCGACCTCGGACGTCTCAAGACGGGAACGCCACCACGAATCCACTGCCGAAGCATCGATTATTCTAAGACCGAAGAGCAGGTCGGCGATGAAGGGATACATTTTTCTTTCGACACCCCTACCGACCACCCTCTTCGGCAGGTGTCATGTCATCTAACTTATACTACCGTTGCTACCAAAGAGATAATAACATCTAATATCCACCGTTCTCCGTTATATCAAGGAACGATAAAAGGCATAGGCCCGCGGTATTGTCCTTCTATCGAAGACAAAGTGATGCGTTTCCCCCACAAAGACCGCCACCAGATATTCCTCGAGCCCGAAGGCTTAAACACCTCTGAGGTATATGTCAATGGTCTTTCTTCTTCGCTACCTATCGACGTGCAGCTTGACGTGATACATTCCGTCATTGGCCTCGAAGACGCCGAAGTAATACGCCCTGCTTATGCTATAGAATACGACTACATCACCAGCGGACAGATATCATTCTCTTTGGAGACGAAGAAAATCTCAGGACTTTTCCTCGCCGGACAGATAAACGGCACTTCTGGCTATGAAGAAGCCGCCGCACAAGGTTTCATCGCTGCCGTCAATGCCGTCAAGAAACTTCGTGGCGAAGAGCCTTTCATCTTGAAACGCTCCGAAGCATATATCGGTGTTATGATCGACGACATCGTCACTAAAGGCATCGACGAGCCTTATAGGATGTTCACAAGCAGAGCCGAACACCGTCTTCTTCTTCGCCAAGACAACGCTGACGTACGCCTCAGGGAGTATGGCTATGCTTTGGGTCTTGTCGACGAAGAGCGACATAAATCTCTCCTCAAGAAAAACGATACCGTCGCCAAGGAGGTTGAGCGTCTTACGAAGAAGTTCGTCACCGTCGGCAGCCGTGGCGTATCTTTGGCGCAGAAGCTCCGACGCCCCGAGGTAACGTATGACACCCTCCTCGAAGAGCATCCTGAGCATGTTTTCGACCACGGCATCGATACAAACATACAGATAGAACTTCACGTGAAATACGAGGGATACATCGAACGGCAAAAAAGCGACGTCGCACGCCTCGACAACCTCGAAAAGATACGCATCCCTAAAACATTCTCCTACGACGACATCACAGGCCTACGCAACGAAGCCCGCGAAAAACTCAAAAACGTCCTCCCAAGCAACCTCGGGCAAGCTTCACGAATCCCCGGCGTCTCACCAGCAGATATCTCTATCCTCATGGTCTTCTTCAAACGATAGCATTACATTGGAGAGGGACCCTGCCCTCCCCAAACCCCTCCCGCCAAAGGAAACGAAGTTTCCTCTGGACTCCTGTTTGCCTATTGTGTCGCCACACTCCCGTCGCCCATCGCTTCGTTACTATGAAGTGCGCCAGCTAAAAAAGCGCTTAGCCCTCTAAGGAGGGCTCATTTTCGGCTTACGCCAAAAATACCTGCGCTTTCTTGTAAGAACTTAAAAAGTCATGATGACTTTTTTAGTGCTCCTGACTGGCGCCCTGCGCAAGCGAGTCCCGCCATCGGCGATTTTTGCTAATCCGCAAAAATCCTCTCCTCGGCGGGACAAAAGGATGCTTGGTTTTCTTCATTTTATTTCATTGCCATCGCTTCGATGGTGATGACTGGCAGCAAAGCGTAACAAGCATCAAACCTGCATTTGCAGATTTGGCGCTTGTTACGCTTTGTCGACTACATGGGGAGTCCAGAGGCGGACACCGCCTTTGGCGCGGGATTGTTAAGGGTGCGCGGAGCACCCTTAACCACTGGTCACTGACTTGCGGTGTGGGATGGATATTATGGTGGAGGCGTCGTCCCACGATATGTTGTGGAGGGTGTATCGTTTGTTGAGGGTGCTTAAGAGGCTTGTGAAGAAGGCGTTTTTGTTGGGGAGGAATTCTGACATTGTGCACAAGAAATCTTCGTGGTTTCTTCCAGCGCGATATTCTGGAGAACGTGGCGGATCACGAAGAAGGTTCATAAGCGTTGGATTGTAGCTCCATAAAAAAGAAGTGTGGTGAAGCCACCTTCCGCGACGGATATAATGTGCGTTGCCGGCGAATTTTTTGTCGCCGAAAACGTAGTCGCCTCCCCTTTCCGTAACGTCTTTATTGTCAAAGACATCGCCGTATAGATTTTTGCTCCACGACATGATGTTTTCCGGTATAGGATGTTCGACGCCAAGGAGATGTGTGTCGGCGATAAATGTTACGAAGAAAGTGTCCTCATCGACGGCGACGCTGCCACCACCGCTGAACCTCTTTATGATAGGAATGTTAAGCTTCTTTACGTCGTCGGTTTTGAACCATTTGTTCGCCTTTCCTGAGATGCCCATCACCATCGCTGGTGTGGTGCCTTTATTGACGATACACCACGTCCCTTTTCCTACACGAAGCAGTGCTTCTTCGAGGCGAAGCTGTTCTATTATGGGGGTGTTTTCTAGCGTTACGACGTTCATCGTTTCTGCGTTCTCGATGGTCTCTGAGGGGCTTTTTTGTGTATGTTCTTTTCTTGTCAACGTCATGTTTTTATTGTCTCTTTTTCACGATGTTATCGCACGCGTGCAAAAAAAACCAGTGCATTATTTTTTTTATTTTTACCTATAATCTTGTGTATCAGAAGCATAAATTCTTCGCAAAAAAAACCTTTGCGTGAAATTATTGTAAGCGTAGAATCCGAGGTAGATTTTAATGTTAGTTAGGTCTGCCGTTTGGGACCCCTAGGTATTAAGAACTCATCAACCAGTCTTAAAATGATTAAAGGATCATGACGCTAAAGATTTTTATTTAGAAAACCTTTAGGAAGCGGTCCATTTTAAAAAATCATGTTGATAGAGCGGTACCTAGGGCCCATCTGGCAGATTTTTTTTTGTAATACCAAGCACGAGTGAAAAACGTATAAATTAGCTTCAAGATTTTCGTCTAGAACGTCACGCGGAGATCGCGGCAAACATTTGTGTGTTAGCAAGATCGAGCGTGACATTTTAGGCGAAAAGATGAAGAAGAATTTATATGTTTTTTATTTGGGATTGGTATAATTCTTTTTCTGTGAGCCATCGTTCGTTAGTATCTGAAGCGTATGCGAACTCCTCCGAGACGCTATTTTCGGCGGTGTTTTTTGTTTTCAAGGAATTTTCATGCTGTCTTATAACGTAATATTCTGGGTGTTCGCTTGTGTTATGGGCGTCTTCGTTGCATACCATCACTTCGTGGATTTTCTCTCCTGGGCGTATCCCACAGATCTCTATAGGGATTTCTGGTGCTATCGCTTTTGCTAGGTCCACGACTTTCATGCTAGGGATTTTCGGTACGAAGATCTCGCCGCCTTCCATCTTCGTCAATGCCATCATGATGAATTTCGTTGCTTGTTCTAGTGTTATCCAGAAGCGCGTCATCCTTTCGTCGGTTACGGGTATCGTCGTCGCCCCTTTTTCTATCATCTTCTGCCACATAGGAACAATGCTTCCTCTGCTGCCGAGGACGTTACCGTATCGTACTACCGAGAAAATTGGGCGTTGCCGTTTCCCTGAGTAGACGTTAGCGGCGGTGAAGAGTTTATCGGAACATAGTTTCGTTGCGCCGTATAGGTTTGCGGGGTTTACGGCTTTATCGGTTGACAGTGCTATAACTTTTTCGACGTCGCGTTCTACTGCAGCGTCTATAACGTTCATTGCTCCCATGACGTTAGTTTTAACACATTCGCAGGGGTTATATTCTGCCGTAGGAATTTGCTTAAGCGCTGCTGCGTGGACGACGATATCGACGTCACGGAAAGCCATAAGTAGACGATCTTTGTCTCTGACATCACCGATGAAGTATCGTATTTTCTCGCTGTTGAAGATATGGTCGCTATTGCGCATCTCCCACTGTTTACATTCGTCTCTGCTAAAGACTATAACTTTTTCCGGGTTATGTTTTTCTAGAAGCATACGGACGAAAGCCCTTCCGAAGCTTCCTGTCCCCCCTGTTACCAGAATGACCTTACTATCTATCGAAGAAGGCTTTATAGCCATAATACACTCCATTGTTATATTACAATACTATATCATCACTCATAATTACTATATACACATTTTGACAAACATGCTATAGTTTCGTTTTTCCTGTAGAATCTCAAAAAAAGATATTATATGGCTAAGAAATATGACGAATCCACAGTAGTATCGCTCGATGCTTTACAGCATATACGCATACGCTCTGGCATGTATATTGGGCGTCTTGGCGACGGTTCCAACCCTGACGATGGTATATATGTCCTCCTTAAGGAAGTCATTGACAACAGCGTAGACGAATTTATCATGGGTCATGGTGATGTTGTTGACATAACAATCGACAAAGAATCGTGCAGTGTATCGATCCGCGACTATGGTCGTGGCATTCCTCTTGGCAAGGTCATCGACTGTGTCAGCAAGATCAACACGGGAGCGAAATACAACGACGATGTTTTCCAATTTTCTGTTGGATTGAATGGTGTAGGCACCAAGGCAGTAAATGCTCTTTCTAGTTATTTCATGGTACGAAGTCACCGTGACGGCAAATATACCGAGGCATCTTTCGAGCAGGGAATTATTAAGAAGAAAAAGAAAGGCTCCACTAAAGAGCCCAATGGCACATATGTCGAGTTCGTCCCCGACCCTGCGATTTTCGACTCCTATGAGTTTCAGGACGAATACGTTATGAAACGCCTATGGAATTATGCGTATCTTAATACTGGCTTGACTTTAGACTACAATGGCGAGAAAATCTCTTCCGACGGCGGTCTTCTCGATCTTTTGAATGCAGAAGTTTCTGAAGACAGCCTTTACGAGCCTTTACACTATAAGGGCAAGGGTTTGGAGTTTGCTTTCCTACATGCGCACAGTTATGGCGAAACATATTTTTCTTTCGTCAACGGACAATATACTGCTGATGGCGGCACGCATCTTTCTGCTTTCCGCGAAGGCATTCTCAAGGGTCTCAATGCTTATGCTGACAAGAATTTCCAGGGTGTCGATGTCCGCGAAGGCATCGTCGGTGCCGTCCTTGTTAAAGTGAAAGATCCTGTTTTCGAATCGCAGACAAAGAACAAGCTAGGGAACACGGACATCAGAGCTTCTATTGTCCAGCATGTCAAGGATGCCGTCATTGATCTGTTGTACAAGAACGCTGAAACGTCGTCTAAGATCATCGAGCGTATAGCTTTCAACGAGAAGCTCCGCCGCGAGCTGTCTTCTGTTAAGAAGATCGCCAAGGAGAAGCAGAAGAAGATATCGTATAAGATTCCTAAGCTTCGCGACTGCAAGTTTCATTTCTCTGACAACACTCCTGATGGCGAGAACAGTATGATCTTCCTTACCGAGGGCGACTCTGCCAGTGCTTCGATATTATCTTCGCGGAATCCTCTTACGCAGGCGGTTTTTTCTTTGAGGGGCAAGCCTTTGAATGTCTTCGGCCTCAAGCGCGATCAGCTATATAAGAACGAAGAGATGTTCAACCTTATGAATGCTCTAAATATTGAAGACGACATTGAGAACCTGCGTTATAATAAGATAATATTAGCTACCGATGCTGATGTCGACGGCATGCATATCAGGAACCTTCTACTAACTTTTTTCATGGTATATTTCGAAGGCATTGCTCTCAACGGGCATTTATCGCTCCTTGAAACGCCGCTGTTCAAGGTACGGAACAAGAAGGAGACTATATACTGTTATTCTGCTAAAGAGCGCGACAGCGCTTTAAGGAAGCTTAAGGGTTCTAACATCGAGGTAACGCGTTTCAAAGGCCTTGGTGAGATATCGCCCAATGAGTTCAAGCAATTTATCGGCGACAACATGCGTCTTAAGACTGTAACGGTCAATGCTTTTTCCGACATAAAGCCTTCGCTAGAGTTTTATATGGGGAAGAACACTCCTAAGCGCAAGCAGTTTATCATCGACAACCTCATCAGCGAAGAGAAAGAGTTGCATGCCCTTGCAAAGATAACATCAACTACCAAGAAATAATTATGGAAGACCTCAAGAAGATATTACGTAAGAACTACATAACATACGCGTCGTACGTTATTCTCGACAGGGCGATTCCTAGTGTCGACGACGGCCTTAAGCCTGTACAGCGCCGCATCCTTCACACTCTACATACTGTCGACAACGGCACTTTCCATAAAGTCGCCAATATTGTTGGGCAGACGATGGCGTTCCATCCTCATGGTGATGCTGCTATTAATGACGCCCTTGTCAACATCGCCAACAAGGGTTTCCTTTTAGACCGCCAGGGAAATTTCGGCAACATCTATTCTGGGGATTCTGCTGCTGCTGCGCGATATATTGAGACGCGCCTATCGCCCTTGGCGCGGGACACTCTTTTCAACAAAGACCTTACTTCTTTTGTCCCTTCGTATGACAGTAGAAATGTCGAGCCTGTCGCCCTTCCTTCGAAGATCCCTCTTGTTTTGATACAGGGTGCTGAGGGTATCGCTGTTGGGATGTCTACGAAGATAATGCCTCATAATTTCGTTGAACTTCTCGATGCCGAGATTGCGATATTAGAGGGCGAAGATTTTGAGATACTCCCCGACTTCCTTACTGGCGGCATAATGGATGCTTCCGACTATGACAAGGGCCGCGGCAAGATACGTCTTCGCGCCAGCGTCGAGACTCCTGACGACAAAACCATCGTCATCAAGGAGATCTGCTATGGCACTACTACGGAGTCTTTGATACGTTCTATTGAAGAGGCTGCCAAGAAGGGCAAGATAAAGGTCGACACCATCAACGATTACACTACCGATGATGTTGAGATCGAGATAAAGCTTTCTCGCGGACATTATTCTACTCAGACGTTAGACGCCTTGTATGCTTTCACTGACTGTGAGGTATCGATAAGCCCGCAGTGTATCGTCATAAAAGAGCAAATGCCTTGGGAGACTAATGTCGACGAGATTTTGCGTTACCATACTAACAAGCTCAAAGAGTATCTCAAGGAAGAGCTTGAGATCGAGCGCGACCGCATCCTCAAGAAGATCTTCGACAAGACTTTGGAGCGTATTTTCATAGAGAACAAGCTTTACAAGAAGATCGAGAGCATCAAAACTTATGAAGGCATAATCACTGCTATCAAGAAAGCTCTCGTCCCTTATCATTCCGAGCTTTCCCATAAGCCTGACAAAGAAGACATCGAGCGTCTTCTTGCCATACCGATACGGCGCATTTCACGTTTCGACATCGACAAGAACCTCCGAGACATCGCGGAACATAAGAAGAAGCTTGCTTCTGTCGAGAGAGATCTTAGGAATATCAAGCGCTGTGCTATCCGATACCTTAAGAGTATCATCACGAAGTATGGCGACATGTTCCCTCGTCGTACCGCTATAGATGAGATCGCTACTGTCGACAAGCGCGTCATCACTACTCATGATGTCAAGGTGTATTACGATGCCAAGAGTGGGTTTTTGGGAACGAAGATTTCTTCCGACGACTATTTTGAATGTACCAACCTCGACAAGATCCTTATCATGTACAAAGACGGTGCATATACTGTCATCAACATCCCTGAGAAGCAATATATCCTCCGTGAGAAAAACCCAATAGCGTATATTGGTATTGCCGACAAGACAACGCAGCTCCGTGTGATCTTCCGTGATGCCAAGACGCGTTGTGCCTATGCCAAGAGCTTCATTGTGAAGAAATTCATTATCGACAGGGAGTATCGTTATTTTGAAGAAGGCGCCAAGCTCGACGTCATCACTACCGCCCCTGACGTTGTCGTAGAGCTACATTTCAAGCCAAAGCCTCGCCAGAAGATAGCGAAGATGTCCTACGACGTCGATTCTTTTGCTAGCATCAAGAGTGTTACTGCCCGTGGCATACGCCTTGCCAACAAAGAGGTAAAGAAAGTCAAAGTCGTGAAAAGAAAAACCCGATGAAGATATCATTACATTATGACGAGAGGAAGAAAGGCGTTGCATATATCATTGTCGACGGTGATCGATGGCGTGAAGTAGCGACGTCGGTATTCGGCAAGAAGCCCGACCTTCCAAAAGAGTGTTCTTCTTTCGAAGAGCTAGAAGAGAAATTCCAAGCGTTGGAATATCGTTGTGCTATGAGGTATGCGTTGACTCTTCTTTCTAAGGCGATGAATCCTACGAAGAAGCTTATTCAGAAGCTCAAAACAAAAGGAGTCTCTTCTTCGACGGCAGAACGCGTCATCGAGCGTTGCCAAAAGAATCGATATCTCGACGATATGGCATGGGCGGAAGCCACCGTGCGCAATGAGATGCGTAAGGGTAACGGCCCCCGTAGAATTATCATGAAGCTTATAACTAATGGCATTGAGAAGTCTCTTGCCGAAGACGTTATAGAGAAAGAATTTTCCGGTGCTACGGAGACGATACAGCGCCTCATAGCGACGAAATACAAGTCACGCGACCTTTCTTCATACGAAGGTCGCGGTGCCGTCATCGCCGCTCTTATGCGTAAAGGCTTCGACCTCACCGACATCGAGGGCGCGCTTACGCAATGATTTCCTTGGCATTGGTGATTTTGAAGATACCGTCTTTGCAACTACCTCCTTGAGCATCATTATATTCATAAGGCGCTCGCCCGCCCAAAGACTTCACTACGCCGGAATAAGGTGCCTTTCCATATTCCGTAGAAAGCAGCGTGCTGCCCATTTGTTTTGCTCTTTGTTTTGCCATCTCCACTAATGCCTGCTGGACTTCCTCAGCAACATACCCTGCCGTATACATCTTTTCTAAGAATAACACGGGCTCTGTTTCTGCTTCGTTCAGAAGAAGCCTCCAAACGCTACGAACTACAATTTTACCTGTCGGATCTTTGACGACTAAAACTTTCGTCTGTCCATGCCAGATATATCCCATAAGACATTGATTAAGGCCAGGACCGCCAGCGACATTCTGACAGCTGCCAACGACCTCTGTGCCGCACAACACGAGATCTTGTGCGGCGTCGGTATCTTCAACAGTCCATTTGGTGTAACTTTTTAGTTTTGCCTTCTTCAAAAAACCTTTTACAGTAGTAATGGCTCCCTCGATATCATGTTTAAATCCGTCAACATCAGATAAATCCGGCAATATTTTCTGAATTGTTCGTAATAATTGCAGCTTCTCTTGCTCGCTTTTTTCATCGTCACAAAGTTGTATGCAAAGCGATTGAAATTCTAAAGAGCGTTTATCTTGTGTAACGGCTGCCTGTTCTTGTTTCAACTCTTCTAATACCCTGCTTTTATCTTGTGGACTGCCGACGAAAGACTTCAAAAAAACATAGCTTTCGCCAACGATGTGCCCATGTCGAATTTTGTCCTGCAGAAAATCAAGATAATCCATCGCCACAGCTTTTTCGGTGTCTTTCTCGACGATAAACTTTTGCAATGGTTGCGCCTCCCCTTTACGCCATTCTTTTTCCAGCTCGGGACGCCCCTGAAATACCTTACGAAGATGTTCGCTATCACTTTGAGAATATCTTTCTTCGTGGAAAGTCCCCTGCAACACACTTTCCACAAAAGCATTAAGCTCTTTCAAGACGGCTTCTTGCTCATATGGCGGCAGCCTTTCTAGCCGCCCCCTATATGTCATCAGTGCCGTCTGGTCTCGGAACTTGCCTAAAGTTGCATGATATTTTTCAGCAAAGTTTTCTATATCTCCTACAGTAAAATGTCGCCGGAAAACTTCTAAGAAAATCTGTTCCAAATTATCTT
>Ga0209249_1001567_pt1 | contig 21389 bp, 16 predicted proteins | sample SaaInlV_200m_DNA_4_FD_184653 | JGI IMG/M metagenome (GOLD analysis project Ga0209249, IMG submission 184653) | Marine microbial communities from expanding oxygen minimum zones in the Saanich Inlet - SI037_S3LV_200m_DNA (SPAdes) (version 2) | ecosystem: Environmental > Aquatic > Marine >...
AATAAACTCCTTCTTCAGACGTCTCGGACCCAATTGAAACCGCTCTGACAGAGAAAGCCAGATTGCGCGGCCAAATTCCCCAACCAAGCACATTTTCCGGAGGCTAGGTGAACCGAATCTGCGACCTTGTCCGCGAAGAGAAGGCGCCCGAGATCACGGTAGGGCAAGCCCTATGGGCTTTCGCATCTTTCTTCATTCCTCGCCTTCGAGTTGACGTAGCTCAGGCGGTCCGGGAATACATCATCTTGAAGAAGATCCAGTCCTTCAACTGGCCGGTACAGCGGGCAGGGACAACGATCTATGCGGGACACCTGCGAGCCGATCTGCACTCAAAACTCCGGATCAGACACCCAACTCCAATCGCGCACATCGCCGTTGACCTACTCTAGAGCGGCAGCCGAGAACAACATGATCCGGGGCCTTGAGAGATGACGAGGGTGCAGGCACAGTGAATCGGTCGCGAATCGGGCAGTCGAGTGAAACGTCGACCTGCTACTCCGGCCTCCCACTCAGTTCAAGACCAGCTGTCTGACACCACGTTGGGGCGGAGCCCACACTACCGTCAAGAGTCCTTTTCCTTCTGTTCGCAATCATCACCGTCGAATGCCCAACGCCTCTGTTTGGGCTGCCGCAGTGACGTGCGCCCCCCGGCGCGAGCTCGCAACGGATCGAACATGCCGTCCGCCCCATCCCGTTTGGCCAAGTAGATGAACCGCAGGAGCTCACCCAGTCTGCCACTCGGGAATCCCTTGCGTTCGAAGTAGGCAAGGTATTCATAGGGGAGATCGTAGATAGGAATCCCCCGGGGAGGGAAACTCCTGGGCCCGAATTTCCCGAACGGCATGTGCATTCGGGCGATCTCCACCAAGGTTCGGGCCAAGGCGCGTTCCGGCGTGTCTTCCATGGGAAAAACGAGCTCCCAACCTGTCCAATGATGGTTCCGGGTTCCGGCAAAACCGAAAGGCGGAGCAGTAGCATATCACGGGCACTCCCTTACGCCCAACGGCATGAAAGCCTGTCAGCCCCCGCAGGAGCTTGTCCGGGAGATTGAAATCCCCTACGAATTGGGTATCATACAGCGCTGCAAAGGTCTGAGTCGCAGTTCCCCTGCGATGCGATGTGTGTGAGTCTGAGGAGAGAACATTGGGCACGAGTCTCGGTAGCCTCGGGGATTTCTTCCCCGACAAAGATATCCGCTGTCGCATAAGGGGATGCAACAACGTCTGGCAATTCTCCGGGGCGGATGCCCTCCACAATGTTGCTCAAGGGAAATCGACCCGCCCTGATCGCATGTGTGACGAGTGCTTCGCCGAGTTCTCCAAGCTCACCGACAAGCAAGTCGTCTGTTCCACCGCTGAGTGCACGCACACGTGGAACTGGAACCGCTTCGCCCAACTCGAGGCCGCCAAACAGGGACATACCACCCCGCCACGCGGCTTCTGCGAGGCCTGTAAAGCCAATCTCAAGAAGATCAAAGATGCGGAAGTCCCTTGCCGGATGAAGGGGTGTGAGCGCACGTGGACGTGGCGCAAACGCGACCAGATGCTCAGTGAAGACGGTAAGTCCCCGGTGCGGTTCTGTGAAACCTGCTTCGGCCACCTCAAACGTCTGCAGGACGTGGCCGTCACCTGCCGAATGCATGGCTGCGACAAAACCTGGCACTGGAATAGATACCAGCAGCTCGAGCACATCGTGGCCGGGAAGAACATCGAGACACACCCCAAACGCATGTGCCAGGCCTGCTTCGACACCTTCAAGACGCTTCAGGATCAAAACGTTCCCTGCAAGATCGATGAGTGCAAGCGAACGTGGGTGTTCAACCGCTACGATCAGCTCGAGTACAAACTGAAAAACGGCGATGAGAGCGAGCTCCCCAGCAAAATGTGCCACGAGTGCTACCGTTTCTTCTTGGACAGCCGGGACCGGCAGCTCCCTTGCGTCGTCCGCGGTTGCCGCCACACATGGACATACACGCGGAGCAGCCAACTGCACGACTGGCTGAACAAGCGCGGTCGCCCCGGTCCTCGGATGTGTGAAGAATGCCAGAAGCAGCTCAAGGAACTGACGCCGCAAGACGTCGAATGCATGGTGCCGGGATGCTCGAAGACTTGGTCGCACCCACCTGAGGACCAGCTGCGCGACCAACGCCAGGGGAAACGCGAGCCAACCGCGAAACGCTGTCCGGGCTGCGAAGAGTTCCTGCAGGCCAACAAGCCAAAGGAGATCCCCTGCGAGCATTGTGCCAAACCCATCCACTGGTCGTCCTACGAGCAGTTGCTGTGCAGCCTGGAGACCTTTGTTAAGCCTACCCGATGCACCGCTTGCGCGGGCCAGGAACTGGCCATGGAGCGCCCTCCTGAACGCTTCCACGCCGACCACCACCTGATTGTCAGAATGCCACCCAACGGCCCATGGCAAAAGGATGACCGCATCAGTCACTGGCCCCCTCACCTGACATACGATGTAATCGGCAACGTTGAGAAGGCAGATGTCCGCATTGTGGCATTCGGCGACGACCTCACAGTGTCCGCGGAAAGTGTGGAGAAGAGCTGGCCGTTTCTTCTTGAGAAGGCCCTTAACGAGGCCCTTGGTGAAAAGCTCAAAGTCGCCGTGGTCAACGCGGGCATCCGGCGCTGCACGAGCCGCCAGGCCGTTCAACGGTTTGCGCGTGACGTCGCGCCGTTCAGGCCGGACTTGATCCTCTTCTCATTCGCTTTCGGCGACTCGCTGCTCCGGCTGAACCACCGCACGGAACAATGGAGTCCGAACATCGCCCATGATGAGGTCGGGGAAGCCCAGGAGAGTCTGTTCAAAAAACTCTCCTCGACTCCGGCGAAGTTGCTCTACTGGACCACCAACCCGGTGTTCCCGGAAGACGAGCTCGGCGAGAAGCCGTCGGAAATGCTTCGCCGTTGGGTAAGAGCACAGGAAGCGACACGGGATCACTGCCTCCGAGACACCCGTCACCTCTGCGTCACGCACAACATCCCGACCCTCGACCTGAGATCACGCTTCGAAGTGAACGGCGTCCGAAGCGCCAAACGCTGGATGGCAGATTGGTACATGCACAACGATACCGGCGGACAGAATATCGCCACGTGGTTCGCCCAACACATACTGAACGGCGAGCTACTCCCAAAGCAGACCCCAAAGGACTGACCCAGATAATCTCGAGAAAGCCCCAAACCGGTGGTTTGAATCGGGTTGTTTGTTCACTATACTTACTGAAAGAAGTGTGACGTTGACAGCGGGATTGTGCCCGGTGTTTTGACTCCTGAATAGCGAGGGACTTCGAGATGACGAAACTGGTGTGGCGGAGCGTGGTGGTTCTTGGGTGTAGTGCAGTTCTCTTGACGGGTTGCCGGAAGCCGGTTCTGGATACGGGTTACCGAGTACAGCATGCTCCCGTGCCGAGGCGAGGCGGGGATGTGCTTGACATGCCGCTGGTCAAGGCGGTTGATCTCCCAGATGTAGACGGCTGGAAGGACAACAAGGACACTCTGGTCACGCCGGAAGGTGGAAGAGGAACGATCGAGCAGACCACGGAGCGCTGGGCCGATGTGGTCGTCTTCTTCGCCTACGACAGCGCCGCCATCGGCCCTGCCGAGCGTCCCAAGCTGGACGGGTTGGGCAAACACCTGCTGGAGCACCCTACCTACTCGGTCGTGGTGGAAGGTCACTGTGACGAACGAGGCAGCGACGAATACAACCGCGCCCTCGGCGAATGCCGCGCCCTCGTTGTCCGTGACTACCTCATCTCTCTGGGCATTGAGGGTACGCGCCTTGAGACGATCAGCTACGGCGAAGAACGACCGCGAAAGGTCGGGGCCGAAGGCGAGGGTGGCCATCAGGAGAACCGGCGGGCCGAGTTCGTCATCGGGATTCGCCAGTAACGTCGAAGCGAATCATGGGCAACCGCCCGAAGACTGTCCCCATTGATGTGTGTGCTGCGGTCATTCGTCGCGGTGATGCCTTTCTTCTTGCCCAACGCCCTTCCGGGAGCCATCTAGCCGGGATGTGGGAATTCCCGGGTGGAAAAATCCATCCGGGAGAGTCTCTCCGAGCTTGTATCGAGCGAGAGATTCTGGAGGAACTGGCCGTCATCGTCGCCGCCGGCAACTGCATCGACACCATCTCCCACGCCTACCCGAGCAAGACCATCCGGCTTCATTTCATGGCCTGTGAGCTCGAGATGCAGGCTCCGGAGCGTGGCAACGAAGACCAACTGGTGGGCTGGTTTACTCCCGAGGAGATGGCAACCATCGCCATCGCCCCGGCGGACAGAGCGTTCATCAAGCGGCAACAGGGACACAGTTCTGGACCCGACCGCCACTGAGAGCGATCGGCAAGTCCGGTGCGTGACCTATGACGTCACATTGACTGCACGTCATCTCGATGTGGGAGGCGGTGCCATTCGGTGACCTCTCCCCGGATGCATTCTCCCCCGCTCAGGCGAGGGCAATCGCGTCAGCATAATGGCATCGACCTGGATGCAGCGCAGACTACGCCCGTGTTTGAGGCCGCCCACCCGCTTTGCCGCATCCGCCCCCATCAATCGTGTGTCGACCTCGGTGAGTGTCTTCAGGCTACGCGGGTCCACCACCAGGCGAAGCATGTGCGGGCCGGCCCTCAGATCACCGATTTCAGCCCGGCTCCACCCTACCTGCAGATTCGCTACCCCAAGGCCTGCACTCCACGGGTTGAGATGCAGGAGGTCGGTCATCTCGTCGCCCAGGGCGAACGTAGCGACCGTCCTTCCGTCCAGCTCAATGCTGATGGCGGAAGCGGGAAAGAGCATGCGCCGCAACCACAGGACGGCATCGTCACAGGCCGGAGTTTCCAGTGTGTAGTCGGCTGTAAAGGCCCTTCTCGCTGAAGGGGCGAAATGCGTATTGATCCCAATGGCCGTTCCTCCGCTGTACCGGCTGTAGCCTTCCAGTCGCGGCTGTGTGAACGTTGTTTTTGCGGGATTCTCCGCCTCCTGCCAGCACAGAATGTCAGTAGGATCTACTCCTTCGGGCAACCACCGATCACGGACAGGGGCATTGAGCTTCAGTATGTCCTCCACGCCGGCCCCGGACACCACGACCATCTCGGGCTGGCCCGAATCCGGGTGGAAGTAGCCATGGGTCAGGTAGTCAGGACGATCTTCAGTGTGCTGTCGGTACTCCGGGCGCACCAAAGGCACACATTGAGTTCCATCCGGGCGGCCCGTCCCAGCTATGGTGTCTCCTGCCAGGTTCCAGGCCTCGCCCCTCCCGGGCAGCACAAGTTCCGCGTGGGTCTTCTCGACACACGTCCAGAGCCGGAGGCGACCATCCGGCAGTGTGTGGCCGTTTAGATCGCGCGTCTGGAAGACACGGTAGCCAAGCACATCACGCCGGAACTCATCGAGCGTCGGGCACGGAGTTTCCGGGTCGATCACTCCCACGCCGTGGGCGGTAGAGCCGTCCAGCAGAGCCCTTCTTCCGCCTCCGGAGAGAGTCCCCAACCATGAAACGGGACAGGTTGGCGGCGTTCTCCTCAGGCCTTCTGCCTGTCGTGCCGTCACCAGGCTTTCCGGCACCAACAAGCCATGCCAGTCGGCGTCCGGGCGCAACGCAGGAACAATCCAGCGCCGATCAGGCGCCTGCCGAATCTGTGTGGGCACCCCGGTGTAATGCCCATCCATGGCGTACGCCGGCGGGGGTTCTCCGAGCACCTCCTGTTCGTGCAGATACACGGGATACCAGCCATAGACCTCCGGGCGGTACCGCACCAGCCGCTCCGACGCAGCAGAGAGGATCTTCCCATGCGAACAGAGCCACTCCAACTGACGCGTGTCCCGCAGCAGTTCAGTGACTTTGAAAGGCCCCGGCAGGAAAGAGAAGCCGAATGTGTAGAAGCCCTTTGCACCATAGTAGGTCAGCAGATCCATGTCGTGCAGCAGCTGCAGCCGGTCGATGTAGCCCACGTAGTCCTTCTGCCCATCAAATGCCGCGGGCGAAGTCTCCGTCACCAGTGACCACTGATGTCGTCCTGCGTTCAACGCTTCAGAATAGGTCACCAGGGAGTTGTGGAACGCCAGGCTGTCGCCGTAGCAGTAAGACTCGAAGCCAACACCATCCAGTCCCCCGGCGGCCCGAGGGTTGACGAACCAATCACTGAACCAGAGGTTGTGTTTGAGCACGACCGGAACGTTGGCAATGCGTTTCAGCTCGTCAGCCATTCGAGTGATGAAGCGCTCACAGACGCGGCCTCGGAACTCGGCCAGATCACGCACACAGTCTCCGGTTCCCACTCGAAACCGATGGAGCCGGCCCGTCTCCGAGTCAACCATCGCGTAACCGGAAGCACTGCGCTGAATCGGGATGAGACGAGAGGCGACCTCAAATGTCCCCACCCGATCCCCTTCACCCACAGGTTGCCAGCTCTCGTTCAGCAGAACCGCATTTCCTGCATATGTTGCGCTCAGAAACGCACGGTACTCAGCCTGGAACCGGGGATCGCTGCAGACGCTCGTGAACGTGGCGTGCATCTCATTCTGGAAGGGATCCAGCCAGAGCCGAAGGTTCGGCCCAAGGGCAAGCTGTCCATAGGTCTCGTGGACGCGACGGATGTAGTGATCAATCCCGGCATAGTACCCACTTGGCTCACGACGAGACATCGGCAACTCAGGCAGGAACACGACACGCATCCCCTCCCCCGTCGGTTGCCGGAACGCGATTCTCATCGTCAGTCGAGTTTCATCTTCCGCATTGCCTCCGGAGACATGCATCGTGCCGACCGAACTTCCCACGGGCTCCCCTTCGCCATCGACCAGTGCCCAGAGACAGCGGTGCCTCCCTCTGATCCGCTTCGCGTCCACCTCCACCGTGATCCGGGCCTCGTGGACTCCTGCCGGGACGTCCACCACGTAGTCTGCCCCACGGTGGAACCCCATGCTGGTCAGCTCCGGCATGCTCGACACATGAATGCCGTAGCGCATCCCGTGGTCTTCGGCGAGTCGGAGAAGACGGTTAAACGCATTCGGATTGACTCGCACGAAGCACCCGTTGAAGAAGATGTCCTTCAGTCCATAATCGGCCAATGTCTCGAACTGGCGCTTCGCCAATCGCAGTGCGTTGCGAATCAGCGGCGTGTCGTCCGCTTCCCCGCCGCGCGTCTGCCAGGTGATCCCGGAATTGACCATGCCGCCAACCGGATAATAGGGCTTGCCTTCCCAGAGCAGCATCCCACCTGAACTGACCTGCCAGGGATGTAGCAGATCAAGCCCGTCCCGATAGATTCCCCAAGCGCTGGCCCTTGCACGATCCGTTGCCAACGTCGGAGGCACACGCACGGAGACTGTGGGATGTGCCATGACAGCACGCCCGATTGGCACAAGATGAACGATCAAATCACCGGCAGGCAAGTTCGCAGGGATGGGACACGTCAGTCGGTTGGGATCGGGCGCCTCGAGAACATCCCCGGCGTAGAGCGCTCCCTGTTGGGCCCAGCCAACCCATATGTCACTGGAGAACGAGCGGTTCCATTGAGACACCACTTGGAGCTTGCCATCGCGGATTTCCGCCTCATCCACCGCGCCATGCAGCCGGGCAACCAACGGCTCCCTGAACAGCATTTCGCGGCCAATCGCGGCGCTCAGTTCCTCGCCGAGCCGGTCAAGATCCGCCATCGCCGCAAGCGTCTCTTCGAGACAACGCCGGCGAATCTCAACGATGCGGTCCAGGAGAGCAGCCTTGTCCGCAAGTGCCGAGGCATGGACCGCCTCCCGGGTCGCGCCCGCCCGCCGGTCCACGTCCAGATCAGGGCACCCAGGCCCGGTTGGCGTGTACCCCCCTCCTCTGACCAGTAGGATGACGTCGAGGACGAAATAGGGATAGTCATTCTGGGGACGCTTCCCGGAGACGTCAACCCGCAAACGGTGTTCCCCGGTGGGGATCGAGACCGTCCCCAGCCTCTGCCAGTCCATCCGGAAACACCCCGCCTCAACGGCAGTCCCGGTCACCTCAAGCGGCGCCACCGTCCTCGGGGGACCTCCATCAACCTGCCATGTCGCCGGAGACGACCAGCGATGGTCGTATGACCGCATCCACAGGGCGTATTCCCCTCCCTCGCCGGGAACGGTGAACGTGTACTCTGCCTCCGCAGCGACCTGAGGCCCTCCTCCTGGCAAGGGCCGCAACGACATCGCCCATTTCTCTGACAGAATCGACCAAGCGACGGTCGAGGGAAAGGTCGTCGCGGTCGGTTCCTCCAGGCGTATGTAGCTGGTGGGAATACCAGCCATCAACCCACTGGCAAGGAGGAAAGAGAACGTGCACACGCACCGGGTCATGATGCCCTCCGTGCTGACACCTGCACAGCGGCGGCAGGCTGAAAGAATGGGGTGGATGAATCCTGGGGTTGTCTCGCTGGGAGCATCCTGTGCATCATCTCGACGGCGGTCTGGCTCGCTGCGCAGCCGGTGTGACCCGGGGATCAACGACCGTGCCACTGAGAAACCACTGGGCGAGAAACACACAGAACGCGATCCCGATAAGGAGAAGCACATACGCAACGATCGTCTTGCCCAGGGCATGATAGTCGATCGGCTGACGCTCGTGTCTGATGGCCAATCCGCGCTTGACCGAATACCCGACAAGGTACACAAGCCCTCCCCCTGAGAGCGCGACGACCATATACGCCAGGGCGCTGGCCATGGTATTGAGTCGTTGCAGAAAGACGGACGTTCGCGAGTAACAGATGTTCAGCATCATCTGGTCAGGATGCGATACACCGTACACGCCCGACACGATAAGGCCCAGCCCCAGACAAAGCACAACAATCCGCCAGCGCCATGTCTCGATAAACACTGCCTATGACCTCCTGACCCGCAATCTCGCAATAGACCGTCAATATAGTCCGGCATGCTGCCCGATGCGGCGTGCGCAACCCGCTCCCGCAGTTTATAGTTCCATCTTACGCTTTTCAGCCCAACCAGGTCCCTATTGATGAAAGCGATGGAACGGGAAATTATGGCAAAAGTAGTTATCATCGGCGCAGGAAGCCTTGGCTTCTCCAGCAAGCTCACGTCCGACATCCTGACTTACGAGCCCACCTGCGATGCCCACTTCGCTCTGGTCGATACCGACGAGGGGCGCCTCCCGTACGCAAAGCAGATCGCCGAGCGCATCTTCACGGAGGGCAACTACCCGAAGGCCACCGCCTCCGCTACTGCCGACCGGCGAGAAGCACTCGAAGACGCCGACTATGTCATTATCAGTATTCTGGTCGGTGGCTACGAAGCGATCAAAACCGAAATCGACATTCCCCTCAAGTATGGTATCAGCCAGTGTATTGGTGACACACTGACCCCAGGCGGTATCATGCGTTGCCTCCGCACCCTCCCTGTGATGATAGACATCGGGCGGGACATTATGGAGCTCTGCCCGAACGCTGTCGTTCTGAACTACACGAACCCGATGTCCATGCTCTCCTGGGGAATGCTCGACGCTTGCCCGGAGCTGAAGTACGTGGGGCTTTGCCACTCCGTACAGGGAACAACCGGCGAGTGGGCCCATCGCTGCGAAGTGGACCTGAAAGACGTGAATTTCCAGTGCGCAGGAATCAACCATCAGGCGTGGATCACACGTTTTGAGAGAGACGGTGTAGACCTGCTGCCGCAGATCCGCGAGCTCGCCTGCCGTCCCGACATCTGGACCGGCGACACGACACGCATGGAGTACGTCAAACACTTCGGTTTCCCGGTGACGGAGTCCAGCGGACACGTCTCCGAGTACAACTGGTGGTTCCGCAAAAACGACACCGAACTGGAGCGGTACTGCGACCCGCGCGGCGGACGGTGGAACGGCGAGACGGGCTTCATCAAAGAGCTGTACGATCGCCCTGACTGGGAAGGCCGGATGAAGAGCATGGCCAATTGGGAAACACCGGTCAATCTGAACCGCAGCATGGAATATGGTTCCCGAATCGTCAATGCCTGCGCAGGTGGCCTTGCCGCGGTGATCCATGGTAACGTGAAGAACGACGGTCTGATCGACAACCTGCCTGATGAAGCCATCGTTGAGGTCCCCATCCTGGTCGACAAGAACGGTCTCCAGCCGATCAGAGTCGGGGCGCTTCCTCCACACCTGGCCGCGATCAACCGAGCTCAGATCAGTGTGCAGGAACTCGCCGTCAAAGCCGTGTTCGAGCGCGATCCCGAACGCGTCTTCCAAGCCATGATGATGGACCCACTGACAGCAATGTCATGCACGCTCGACCAAATCCGAGCCATGACTGTCGAGTTGCTCGAGGCGCACCGCGAGTTCACGCCGATCCTCGAAGGCAAGTCGCTGGCCTCCAAGCCCGTCATGTACGACAAGAAAACAACCGATGCGGAAAAACACATCGATCCCGCCGAAGCCGGGATTTAGCGATAAGGACGTGACCACAATGACTCTTGAGCAAGCTGTCGCCTTGATCGACCAAGTGATGACGCGCATGGACGCAGGCTTCCGTATACCGCTCTTTGACGAGTGGTCCGTCTACCAGGTCACTCCGGGAATTGATCGAATTCTGCATTACTCGGGAGCGCGTTCGGAAACACTGCGGAGCCAGTTTGCTCGCGATATCCATCCCCTGGCGGATGAACTTCGAGCCGGCCAATACGAGCCCGGACACTTCTACTTCTCTCACGAGGGAGCCGGGGCGCTCTACGACTCGTTCATGTGCATCGGTAAGGGCGTCTACGCCGTGTTCAACAACACCGACAAGTCCATGGCGGAGATCACCGCCGACCCCCTCTGGAAAGGCGTCCAGCACCACTTCGTCGACCTCGGTGAAACGTTCCGGACCGACCCCCTTACCCCCTGATCATGCCCGCAGAACTGCTCTCATCTCCCTGGCTCCTCTTAGCAGGCTTCCTCGGTGCGTCCGTACTGATGCTCGCCTGCCTCAACCACATGGAACGCCAAGGGCTGGAGGGTACGGTTCTCGGCACCCTGATCATCCCCTACTGCTCCGGGGCGCCAAACGTCTTCTTCGTCATCGCCATCGCGCGTCGGAACGGGCCTGGCGAAGAAGTGCTGATCAATGCCCTGGTCAATAACGTCACCAACCTGACTCTGCTAATCGGTCTACCTGCCCTGATCTGGGGCCTGCAGCTCAAGCCCCAGGGGAAGCCGGCCAAGAAAGTGATGCGGGGATTCCGCCTGAGTCGCCTGTCTCTGGCCCTGACTCTCGTCGCCCTGCTCGTATTCACCGGGATCACCTGGGCGCTGGGAATCGATGGCGAACTGTCCGTGAGTGACGGGCTGGCATTGATCGCCCTCTTCCTGTTCTGGCAGTTGGTCGAGGTGTTCAACGTTCTGCGAACAAACGTGGAAACGGGCAGGAAGCTGAGTCCCAAGCTCATCCTCGACCTGGGCGGCATCGCAGCAGGTGCGGTGCTGATGTTCGTGACCATCGAAGGACTGACTGCGTGGATCTCCGCGATCAAGACCGGCTTCATCAGCTACCAAAACGTCGGGTGGCTAAGTGGATGGCTGACCGTCCTTCCCAACGCCGTCCCGGCGTTCTATTACGCCGCCACGAAGCGCGCAGATGTCGTCTACAGCTCGCAGTTGGGAGACGGGCACATCTGCATCCCGTTCTGTATCGGGCTTGGGGCCATACTCAGCCCTACACCCGTCCCGATGCTCTTCTCCGTCGGGATGCTGCTGACGGCAGCGCTGGGGATTATGCACTTGGGAGTGGTGACTCTGACAGGCAGAGCCGGACGCATTATCGGCACCGTGTTGGTGGTCATCTACGCGCTCTTCGTCTACGGGGGCCTCCTCGCCTGAGACGTCTGCCGCCGCGCCGCGCACACCGTAAACGGTCCCCTCCTCGGAGTCCGCTTTTCCCAAAGCGGCAAGTACCAAGACCGGTCGGGACGACCGGAGTCCCAGCGGCGGCTCCCGAACCTGAACCACGCACACCGTCGGACGTCCTTCAGCACCGGGTCCGCTTCCCGGACCGAATCTCAGCCAGCCTAGCCGACATCCTCGCCACAATCTCCGGGTGCTCGGCCGCGACATTAGAGATTTGGCCGATGTCTTCAGCAAGATTGTAGAGCTGGTCCGTCGGCGAATTTCCGAGCTCAATGTTTGTCGCCTGGCTCACTGCCGGCCCGTCATGCGGAGGGATAAAGGCCCAGTTGCCCTGCCGGACAAGCGTCTTGGCCTTGGAGCCCTCGGTCACCAACTCCTGGCGCCCAATTGGGTCCTGTCCCAGCAAAGCAGAGAGCATGTCCAGACTATCCGGGGCCGCTTCCTCACTCAAGCTCTGACCCGCCAGGGACGCAAACGACGCAAAGAAATCAGTGTGGCATACCAAGGCCGATGTCGTCCCCGGCGCCACCGTTCCTGACCAGCGCAGGATGAACGGCACACGCGTTCCTCCGTCGAACAAGCTGTACTTGCCTCCACGAAGCGGCCCGGCCGGATGGTGGTCGCCCACAAGCTCCTCGGCCCGGTCATCGTAGCCATCGTCGAGAACAGGACCATTGTCACTGGAGAACACAACGATCGTGTTTTCGTCAAGTCCCAGGCTCTCCAAGGCGTCCAGCATCTGCCCCACGCACCAGTCCATTTCGGCGATCACATCGCCGCGCGGACCCAATCCAGTCAGCCCCGCGAAGCGGGCACCGGGCATTCGGGGAACATGCGGCTGGTGAAAGGCGTAATACAAAAAGAATGGTTCATCCTTGTGTTCGGTCACAAAACCGACGGCTCTGGCGGCGAACACCTCAGCCATCTCCTCGTCGGTCCACAAGGCTGCCTCGCCTCCCTTCATATAGCCGATTCGGCTGACCCCGTTGACAATGCTCATGTCGTGGCCATGGCTGTACATCATTTTCAACAGCTCAGGGTTGTCCCGCCCTGTCGGCGTCCCCGGGAATGGATTCTCACGCACGTACTGCACCTCGATCGGGTCGTTCGGATCGAGCCCGTCCACTCTTCGGCCATCCAGATACACACACGGGACACGATCATTGGTGGCGGCCATGATGTAGGAGTGGTCGAAGCCCACGTCCAGAGGAACGGACGAGAGCTCTCCGTTCCAATCCGGGTTTCCGTCTCCCACACCGAGGTGCCACTTCCCTACGACGCCGGTCACATATCCTGCGTCCCTCAGCATCCCCGGAAGCGTGGGTTCATCGTGGTCAATGATCAGCGGAGCGTTCCCGGCAAGAATGTGGGCCTGTGGATTCCGCCACGGGTACGACCCGGTCAACAAGCTATAGCGGGATGGTGTGCACGTTGCCGCCGATGCATACCCCTCGGTGAAGCGCAAGCTTTGATCCGCCAGGCGGTCCAAGTTCGGCGTAGGGATGTCCGTGGCCCCATAGCACCCGAGGTCTCCAAAACCCAGGTCGTCCGCGTACATGACAATGATGTTTGGTCGCTGAGCAGTACCGGTCATTCCAAAACACTCCGTTGATGGTTCTCGTTCCAGGCCATCGGCCGCATAACAAAATGCCACACCTACGCAAATCGGCTACCTGTACCACGCCCGCCCTTCGTCTCACCCTCGAACTCACGGCGTCGCTCCACCCGGTCCACAAGCCAGTGCTTAACCTCACGGATCTGGGCGTGCCCTCTTTCGGTCTGCAGACGCGGCAGCTTCCGGTCACGCCCCTTCACCAGTCCCCGCCGAGTCTCAAGCACCAGGCATTGCTCATGCACGACCACAGAATGGACATCAAGTTGAGCTGCCAGGACACGGATGCGGGAAATCTCCAGCAGTGCGCTAACCTCCTTTGGAGGCGGGCCAAAGCGATCTGCCAACTCCTGCTCGAACTCATCGACCTCCTCAAGCTTGCTCATCTCCGTGATCCGTCGGTAACACCCTAACCGCACGCTCTCAGCCCCGACATACTCGGGAGGCAATGCCGCCATATCGGATCCCCGTCTGCTCCCCAGTCCCATGGTCACTCGATCCAGCGAGACATGGACTGCCGCATGCTGTGAAAGAGGCCGTCGTTCAAGCCGTGCAACCGCCTCACGCAAGAGCTTGCAGTACAGGTCGAAACCAACCGCGGCAATGTGCCCACTTTGCTCCGTCCCCAGGATGTTCCCCGCCCCTCGGATCTCCAGATCGCGCAGAGCCAACTTGAAGCCTGCACCCAAGTGAGTGTACCTGCGGATAGCTGATAGTCGGTCCCTGACATTCTGCGGCAGACTTCCCATCGGAGGCAGCAGGAGGTAGGCGTACGCCTGTCGATGGTAACGCCCGACACGCCCTCGTAACTGGTAGAGATCCGCGAGGCCAAAGCGATCCGCCCGATCAATGATGATTGTGTTCGCATTCGGGATGTCCAATCCGGACTCGATGATCGTGGTGCAGACGAGAACATCTATCTCGCCTCCGGTGAATCGCCCCATCACGCGCTCAAGCGCATCTCCCTCCATCTGGCCGTGGCCAACCCCCAGGCGAGCCCGCGGAACGAGATCCCCAATGTGCTGGGCAATGCGGTCGATAGTCTGGACCCGGTTGTGCAGAAAATACACCTGACCGTTGCGCTCGAGCTCGCGAAGAATCGACCGCTTGATCAGTTCCGGATCATACTGCGCAACCACAGTAGTCACCGGGAGCCGCTCAGCCGGCGCAGTCATGATGGTGCTCAGGTGACGGATGCCGGAAAGGCTGAAATAGAGCGTCCGGGGAATGGGAGTTGCCGTCATGGTCAGGATGTCGATGCTGGCCCGCATCTCCTTGAGCCGCTGCTTGTGCTGCACGCCGAAGCGCTGCTCCTCGTCGATGATCAACAGCCCCAGGTCGTGGAAGAAGACGTCCTTCTGCAGCAGGCGATGCGTCCCGATGATAATATCAACCTGTCCAGTAGCCACGCGTTCCAGCACTGAGCGCTGTTCGGCCCGACTACGAAAGCGGCTGATCACGTCAATCCCGATGGGATACTCAGCCATGCGCTCCCGGAAGGTCGCGTAGTGTTGCTGAGCCAGCACGGTCGTGGGCACCAGTACGGCAACCTGCTTCCCGTGCAACACGGCCCGGAACGCAGCCCGCATCGAGACCTCTGTCTTGCCATAGCCGACGTCCCCACAGAGCAACCGGTCCATGGGTTCGGGAAGTGCCATGTCCTCCAGAACATCCGAGATCGCCTGACTCTGGTCAGCGGTTTCACTGTAAGGAAAGGACTGCGCGAAGGTGTCTTCCCAGTCACCGGCATTGGGGAAGCTGAACCCACTGGCCCCCTTCCGCAGCGCCTCAAGGCGAAGCAACTCCGCAGCCAGGTCCCACGCCGCGTCAGCAGCCGAATCCTTCGCCTTTTTCCAGAAAGCAGTCCCGAGGCGGTTCAGACTGGGCAGCCTCTTGCGGCCGCCAATGTAGCGACTTACCAGGTGAGCCTGTTCCAGTGGGACATACAGTCGGGCCTCCTCGGCGAACTCCAACTCCATCACCTCCTGGACCTCAGCGTGGACCTCCAACTGCTTGATCCCATGATAAATACAGACCCCATGCGAGGCATGGACTGCGAAGCTCCCTTCTTCCAGGGCGCCATCATCACGAGACTCCACCTCGAATCGGTAACGACCACGTCGCCGCCGCTTGGCCGCACTGTGACGTCCGAAGAGCTCGCGCGCGCTGAGCAGCACCACTGACGCGCTCGGAATGAGAACGCCGGCTTCAAGCGAATGGGAAGCCCCAACGACGGACAGCCTCGCTGTATCGGGGTCCTCAGCCAGCATCTCCTGCAAGCGATCGAACTCCCCTTCGGCGGCACAGCACGCTACGATGGCATACCCTTGGTGAGTCCAGCGGACCAAGTGCTCCCGCAACTGTTGCCAATGCCACAGCGCAGCCCCGTCGCCCAACTCAGGCAGCAACGTCCCCAACTCCTCCCCGAGGCCGATCGCGTCACTGCGCACGACCGTTCCCCCAAACGCCGCAATCTCCTTGTCCGACGCGAAGCCGGACACCAACACAAACCGCCTTCCCCTCGCCTCCATGACCGCGTTCCAGGCACTCACGGTCGCTTCGTCAGCAAAGGAATCCAAGTGTTCGGAAATGGCCTGTGGCTCGCAGACCGCCAGAAGAGCGTCTTCTCCGAAGTAAGTCGCGACGTCAGCGACGTCAGCGGCTTCCGGCTCAGCAACAATAGCACCACGGGGCACAATGCGGATCTCGTCAATCTCACGGAACGACCGCTGCGTGTCCGGCAGAAAAAAGCGCATCGAGTCTACTTCATCCCCGAAGAACTCAATACGCACGGGAGCGTCGTAGAGCGGGGAGTAAATATCCAGGATCCCCCCCCGGCGCGAAAACTCTCCGGGAACATGGACTTCAAACTCGTTGTCATAGTCCAACGCAACGAGACGGGCGGCCAGCTCTTCTGGAGCGATCTGCGTTTCTCCGGAACGCAGAGAGATCGTGTGCGAGGCAAAGGCCTCCGGGGTTACCGCCCTGCCGACGTAGGTTGCAGCGGACATGACGAAAACGCCCGAGGAGTCACTCAGCGCCAGGTCCAGTGCCGCGCAACGGGACGCCTCGTTCTCCGGGACCCACTGAGCGCGGCCCTCAGTTGACGAGACCTCCGGAACATGCGTAACGGTTCTGGCCACGTCGAGCATAGCAAAGAAGGTAGAGAGAACGGTGGTCGCGCTCTCAGCTGCACTGCAGTCAGCAGTCACCACGACCACTTGTCCGGACGTCGCCTGAGCCACAGGCCCAAGACTCAAGCCCAAGGTGCTGGGATCCTGGTACTGAACGCAGATTGACTGGGCGGCGACAGGCTCGGGCAACATGCATGCCCATTGCCGGAGTTTGTCCTGCCATTCAGCCATTTTGCACCGAGTTCCGCACCATTGATTGACCGTTCAGAAGAACCGAATATACTATCGGAGCCATTCCGGGCCAGAGGATCTCGACGCGTACCCCATCTGAACGGACAACGTCACACGGCCTACAGGCCCGGAACACCGGCCATTACGAAGAAGAGCCTGAAGGCGAAACACCGCGGGAGGCGCCATGCCCGGAAAAAATGACACCATGAAGGTGTACATGGAGGACATTGGGCACATTCCTCTGGTCAGCAAGCAGGAGGAGGTCGAGCTGGCCGCTCTGATTGCACAGGGCTCGGAAGAGGCACGCGCAAAGCTCATCAGAAGCAACTTACGGCTCGTGGTCAAGATCGCACACGACTTCAAAGGCCTGGGGCTTCCCCTCCTTGACCTCATCTCAGAAGGCAATATCGGGCTGATGCGGGCGGTCGAGAAGTTTGACCCCAAAAAGGGCGCCAAATTCAGCAGCTATGCAGCTTGGTGGATCAAGCAGGCCATGCGGCGGGCCCTCGCGAACCAAAGCCGCACCATCCGGATCCCCGTTCAGTCCGCCGGAAAAATAAACCGGATCAAACTGGCCCGAAGTCGTCTGGCCGAAAAACTCGGACGTGACCCCACAGATGGTGAAATTGCCAGTGACCTGGACTATAGTAAGCGCACTGTTGCCGGTTTGCGGCGCGCGGATCTCAAGGGCTTCTCGTTGCATGACCCCATACACAATGGGGAATTTGGGAAATTCGAAGAGATCATAGCGGACCAGAATACGGCCGCTCCGGACAAGGTTCTGGGAAAAAGCGAGTCCCTGAAACGCCTGCATAACCTGCTGAACGCACTCGATGAACGGGAAGCGCTCATCCTGAAAATGCGCTTTGGGTTGGATGGCCAGCCCCCGCGAACGCTCGAAGAAGTCAGTAGACACATTTTCCGGACCCGGGAACGGGTCCGACAGTTGCAGAACCAAGCTTTGGCCAAGTTGAAGGAATTGATGAGCGATGAATTCACAGGCACTTGACTTGGTCGTATCCCCCACCAAAGACAGCGAGAGGGGGTGAGATCAAAACAATGTCAGAAATACGCATGAAAAAGGGCGAACCGGTTGACCGGGCTCTTCGGCGTCTGAAGAAGAAGATGGACAAAGAAGGCACGATGAAGGAACTGCGCAATCGCCGACACTACATGAAGCCGAGTGAGGCTAAGAGGCGTAAGAAACGCCGCACGCGCTAACACCACGTCATCTGACGAACAAACGGGAAGGCAGGTACTATACCCGCCTTCCCGTTTTCTGTTTCCGGGCGGTGGGACCGATCTAGCCTGATCAATTCACGCGTTCCGGGAAAACGCGTGAATTGATCACCCGAAGGGCTTCGACGTGAGGCCATTCGACAGGCTCAGTGGCTCGTGCTCATGGCTAGCCTTGAGCAAGTGACGCGTAGTGGAACGCGTCAAAACTTGTGCCGCAATTGTTTGCGGCGCAAGTGGATTGTGAGTGAAGCGATGAGCTTCGCGAATAATCCAGGCTAGAGACCGAAGAGTTCTTTCGGGCGGGCATAGGACAGGTGCTTGACCAGTTGTTCTCCCAGCGGCAACGGAACTTGCCCACGCAACACCATCGTCCCAATCACATCACAAAGGACACGCCGGAACATCTCGTTGCGGGACCCGTAGGAGAGAAGCTTGCGGGAGTCAGACACCATTCCCGCCATATTCATCAGGACATCCACCGAGCCGATGTACTCAAGTTGGCGTCTCATGCCAACTGGAGAGTCATTCAGCCACCAGGCCGAGCCGAGGCTTACGCTCTGCCCAAACGCTCGAGTGAGCGCGGCCAGCGTGCACTGCTGATTCGGATCCAGTGAGTAGAGAACCACGTTCAGACGATCGTCGAAACGATTCAGGAAATCGCGCACCGGAGCCACAATATCCGTCGTGTGGTTGGAGATGTCCCCTCCAGTGTCCGGACCGATCGTGTCCAGCAGCGAGTTGCGGACGTCCCGGACTGCCCCGATGTGGAGCTGGAAGACCCAGCCCTTTGCGGCATCCATCTCGCCAAATGCATGGAGCATGTAGGACATGTAGCCAATCGTCTCGGTAGGCTCCAGATCCTTGCCCTGCCTCGCCTTCTTGAAGACGGCGTTAGCGTCTTCCTCAGACACTTTGAACCCGTAGGGGACCTCGACTCCGTGGTCGCTCGCAACGCAGCCGTTCTCGGCGAAATAGTCGTGGCGCGCCTGGAGTGCCGCGATCAGATCCGCAACTGAACCATAGGTCCCGCCGGCCTGCTCCTCCAACTGACCGATGTATTCGCACCAGTCCGGTTTAAACACATTCATGGCTCGGTCAGGGCGGAAGGTCGGGCGCACCACTCCGGCAATCGGCGACTCCTGAAGCGCCTGGTGATACTCCAACGAATCGATTGGATCGTCGGTCGAGCACATGCTCTCGACCTTCATCCCTTTGAGCAGTTGCTGCGGACGCATCTCCGGCCTCTGCAGAACAGCCTGGCTGTCATCCCAGATCTTCTTCCCATTGGCCCCGCAGATGAGGTCATCAATCCCCAGTCGGCGTTTCAGATCAAGGTGGATCCACTCGTAAGTAGGATTGCCGACCAGTTCGGGGAAGACGTTTGCCAGAGAAAGCCACTTCTCTTCGTTCGTCGCTTCACTCCCGGTCAAGTAGGCTTCCGCCACCCCACGTTTGCGCAGAACTTCCCAAACGTAGTGATCGGTCGCACCTTCCGCTTCCCAGATATCCGTGAAGTTGCGATTCTCGCAGATGGCCTTCACATCGGCATGGTTGTGCGGGTCCACAATCGGGAGGTCTTCAACCAAATCGTACAGCCCGCGGGCCACGTCACTGCTCAACAGGTAGTTCTCATCAAGAAACGCCATTACACGATTCCTCTGCAATTTCGGCTTCAGTGCTCCAACGAAGCGCCGGGGGGGCGACGCGGGCAAAGCGAACACGGGCAACACCCGTTTCGCCATGCTCCGGAGCAGTCGCTCTAATATGTATCAGACCGCCCGTTTTCCTACGGAAGAAGGGCTCAAAAGGCACCGTGACTTGCCCCGCATGTTCCACGGTTACACAGGTAAGCAGGCACCCACTGGGGGGCGATCACTCAGAGTGTGCTGAGAAACTCCACCGCTTTCCGGATGTCTGTGACAGGGTCGTCACCGACCTCTCGCTCAATAGCGTAGTAGCCGTCAAAGCCGTGCTCTTCGAGCAACGCCACATAGCGCGGCCAGTCTACCCAGCCATCCCCCAGCGGGACCTCCTGACGCTGGCTTCCATCCCGAACGAGAGCATCCTTTGCGTGTGTGTGAACGGTATAGGGCCCAAGCACGTCGACTCCCTCGGTGGGCTGGTATTCGGCAAAGGCTTGGTCCCGATCATACGGTTCCCCTGCGTCCTTCATGTATCGCGCAGGCCAGAGTATCAGATTGGCAGGATCGTAGTTGACACGCAAGGCCGGGCTGCCCACCTCGTCGATCATCTGTTTCAAGATGATCGGGGGCTCAGGTCCGGTCTCAATGGCTAGGCAGGCCCCCACTTCCTCCCCGTGCTCACAGATGCTGCCGAAGGAATCCGCAAAAATCTGCCACCTCGGATCGTCCGAGGAGTGAGGCATGATCCCGCAATGCCCCTGCCAGATCCCGCACTCGAGATCCGCGGCCAATTCCATGAAACGCTTCCCCGCCTCGATGTTCTCTGCCAATCCCTCGGTTTCCCCCAGGTCAACATTTCCGCCCCACGCTGAGATTGCCGAGAACTCCAGCCCAAGCGAGCGAACGTGGGCCACCAACTTCTTCCGGCCTGAGGCGTCCAAATCCTCCGGACGGAACCCCGACACGGTCGTGCCCAGATGGACCCCTGTCACGCCCATCTCGGCGGCCGCTTCCATCCCCTTGTATACGCCCAACCTCAAGTTGTTCACCATCACCGCAATCTTCAGACGTCCCATCAGTCCACGCTCCTTAGTCACACATCATCGTCACGCACATCGTCATTCGAACTCCCGTCCCATGCTCCAGACGTTCTCGCTCAGCGGCTGGGAGGAACGTCAATCTCGTCCTCAAGCTGAGCGGCGAAGCGGCGGGTCAGCTCCGGTGCTCCAAGTTCGTCAAACACGCGCGGCCAGCGCGCACGTTGGTTCTCGTGCACAAGATAGGGCTCAAACCCCAGCTTCAGATACGTATGTATCGCGGGCAAACGGAAATCGTCAGTGGCCAGTCCAACAAACGACCGCTGCTCAATCACCATGCGGTGCAGGGCCAGCAAGGACACCCAGTACCCCAGGCGCCTGCCCTGATGGGCGGGGCGGACAGCCACATAATGGAGCGTCGATCCAGTCGGCCCAACCCAATCCTGGGGGTAGGCCGCTGCGGTCGCGACAGCTTCACCATCAACCATCAGGAACCAAACGCGCTCAGGCTGGAAGGACGGCGAGGAGCGCATGATCGCGTCAAAAGAGAAGCGCCCGGGAGCGCCCCCGAAGCTCTCCTGCAACACGCACTCCCAGCGCGCTTCATCACCCTCCTCGAATGAGCGCCCGCTTACTCCCTCAGGCAAGGAAATCCC
>Ga0209249_1001572_pt1 | contig 21339 bp, 20 predicted proteins | sample SaaInlV_200m_DNA_4_FD_184653 | JGI IMG/M metagenome (GOLD analysis project Ga0209249, IMG submission 184653) | Marine microbial communities from expanding oxygen minimum zones in the Saanich Inlet - SI037_S3LV_200m_DNA (SPAdes) (version 2) | ecosystem: Environmental > Aquatic > Marine >...
TGATAAGCCTGCAAAAAACACTCGTACATATTTTCCTGCTGACTTGGATAATCGTACAGCGGTGAGTGATAATTTTCGGGTTGCCACCAATTTTCTCCGGTGCCTGATGGTTTTCCGTCGGGCCAGTGAATTGCGGTTGGCACAATTCCATTTGGTTTTCCATTCTCTTCTGAAAAAGTTGCCTCTACCCAGGTTTTTAGCCAGCTTTTCATAAATCGGCCAACTCGTTCGTTGCCAGTCCTCAACCAGATTAACATTAGTGGTTGAACCAGGCGCGTATGGTATGGTGAATCGCACGCCCGTTTATCATTTAAGTCAACTGTATCAACATTAAACCAGGTAGATTTAAATTGAAGTTGCCCGCGTTGGTTTATTCCACTCCACAAGTTTTCAATGTAATCGAGAACTTGTAAAGCACGTTTTTCCCAAACAGGGTTTTCGGCTTGCAAATTTAACATACAAGTTAGTGGGTCGGAATATTCCTCCGAGGTGTGTTCAACGTCGCTCATGCTTTTTGTGTACCCTTTCTCCATTTTCGACAAAGCATACAAACCTTCAAACAATTTTTCCTTGCTGTTAACCGCTTTTTTATCCTCGAAAGCAAAAAGAACCGGAACCCAGTTTCTCCACATTTCTACATCGTCGCCCCAGCCACCGCCAAACTGACCATCCGAAATCTGTCTATTATCAACCCACCAATGAATCAAATAGGTTAATTTTTCCAAAACCATTCGCTGATAATTTGCCCAATCGGGAGCTTTTTGATTTGCTTCAACTATTTCGTTCCACGGTTTATAATTGCCTAAATAGCCCTTAATTAATTCATTTTCAGGATAAGACCTTTGTGAAATTTTTAACAAGCGGAGACTTTCGTTTATGTACTTATTGCGATTTTCGGGAACTAAACTAATTTGCCCATTTTGAATTAAATGAGCGAGTAGCATCCTACTTCTGTAAAATGCTATTATCGGGGAAAAAAGATTTGACTCTTCAAGTTGAGGAAAAAAGAAACGATCGATTTTGCACTCACGAATAAAACCACATAAATATCCACTCGACTCATTTCCTTCGGAACCAGGATTTGCGTATTTCTCAAATCCATTTGCCCAACGATCTGCAATAAAAAATAATTTTCCCAGAATCTCCTTTTCATTTGAAGAAAACAAAGGATTTTTTAAGGCATCCTCAAGAAGTTTTGCACGCCTTTTTTCATCGTTTGTATTTCCAATCTTCAGAATTAATTTTTCTAAAGGATTATTTGTGTATTGCGCAAACAACTTTGTTGGCATAAAAGAAACTACAGTTGCAAGTGCTGTAATAGCTTGTATAAAATCTTTTCGGTCTAGGTTCATAGCGATTTTCTTTCCCTAAAAATAGATATTTAAACCCAATGATTTAATATTCCTTTAATGAATTATTAATTTAGCAAAAACAAATCTTACAGAATCATGAAAAAACTATTTATATCTATATTTTTTTCTCTTGTTTATTTTTCCGCAAGTGTATTAGCCCAACCATTTGAAGGAAAATACAACGAAGTGATTTATAAGGAATCTGAAGTTCCATCTCATAAATTACCAGATGTTTTGACCACATTTAACGGAGAGAAAATTGATAATATTGAAAAATGGGAAAAAGCGCGAAAACCTGAAATTCTCAATTTTTTTGAACAGAATTTATTTGGGGAAATCCCAGTTCCGCTTAGTGCAATTAAAAAATCTTTCGAGATTGTGTCAGAAGACAAAACTATTTTAGAAGGGCTTTGCACGCGCAAAGATGTTTTAATAACCCTAAAAAACGATATTGGAGAAGTAAAAATGCCACTTGTGCTTTTTATTCCAAACCATGCAAAAAAAACCGTTCCGGTAATTTATTTGGCCAATGGAAGCGATATAAAAAATAACAGACTGGAATTGGAAAACCTGCAACGATTTGGTTATACACGTAACGGAATTCCTTTGCGGGAATTAATGTTACGTGGAATTGGACTTGCGACTATCGACTACCAGGCATTTGCAAGCGATAACCGAAATAAAGACGGAAAAGTTAGTGGAGGAATTACTAATCTTTTTTTTGAAGCTGGACAGGAATTTACAAGAGAAAATGAATGGGGAATGATGGCAATTTGGGCTTTCGCAATGCGATCCGGGATGGATTATCTGGAAACTGATTCTGAAGTAAATGCCGGGCAAATTGCTGTTTTGGGATGTTCAATTGGTGGAAAAGTAGCATTGTGGGCAGCGGCTACCGACGAAAGATTTGGGATGACTTTATTGGCAACAGTTGGACATGGCGGTGATGCGATTTGGCGGCGTGAATTCGGCGAAACTCTTGAAAATATGTGTAAATATCTTCCAACATGGGTATGCAGGAATGCAAATAAATATGCAAAAAACATTCACGAGATGCCGGTAGATCAGCACTGTTTGCTGGCAACACTTGCACCCCGCCCATTTTATGTAAGCAACGCTCAGGACGATTTATGGGCCGACCCCAAAGGACAGTGGATCGGAACTTACAATGCCGCACCTGCATATAAATTATACAACAAAAATGTAGCTTTTTCATCACCCGAACAGCCGCAGGTTAATCAACCAATAATTGAAAGTAAAATTGGATATCACATTCGTTCAGGATTTCATGGGCTTGAAGTTTATGATTGGTTGAGGTACATGAAATTTATTGAATACCATTTTATTAGCACCCTATAACAACGATTTATCAAAATCATTTTCCAGAGAGAAGCACACAAATCGGAATTTAACTGGTCAGCAATAATATTTTCTATGAAACTAATTTCAGTCTCCGACTACACTCAGCCTGACAGTCCCAGTGAGCGGAGTCGAACTGTTATTCAAATTAGTTATAAATTTATTCTGTAAACAATTCATTATCTAAATAATTATATTTTAAAAACTATCCTAAAAAATATAAAATTGTTTTGACAAAATTAAGATGACTCCTGTTTTATGGGTAGAAAAATCTATGGTTCATTTGCAAAAAAGTAGTAGTTTTATAAAGTATTCCAACAAAAAAGTCGAAATATATTGTTGTTATATTTTTAAACTAAACTTTTACCAACTATAAAACTAAAACATGAAAAGAAGATCTTTTATACAAAAAACATCTGTCGGTTTAGGAAGCTTGCTTGTTTTTCCAACCTTGTCAAAAACCGTATTTCCCAATAATCCTGTGGCAGATGAATTACCAAAGTTTAAGGTTTGCAGATTAACTCATTCGCCAAAACACCACTTTTTTGGATATTATGGTATGTCGCCATGGAACCAGTCCGAAACAAAAATGGTGTGCCTCGAATCTGAATTTCAGGATAGATTACCCAACCCCGGTGAAACAGCAAACATTGGCCTGGTAAATCAGAAAAATGGTGCTTTTACTCCTTTGGAAAAAACCGCTGCCTGGAATCTTCAACAAGGATCTTTAATTCATTGGAATCCCTTAAAACCTGATTCGGAAATTATTTACAACGACCAAAAAAATGATGAATTGGTTTCGGTAAAACTTAACGTTAATAGTGGAAACAAATCACTTCTACCCCGCCCTATCAGTGCAGTGGCAACTACTGGAAAACATGCTTTAAGTCTTACTTACGGAAGATTGGGCCGCTTACGAAAAGTTGTTGGATACGCCAATTCTGTCGATCCGTATGCAAACGAAGCACATCCACAAAAAGATGGAGTTTTTCTTATCGATTTAGAAACTAATGAAACAAAATTGATAGTTAGCATTGCCGAAGTTTTTGAAAAATCGGTTACGGAATATCCTGAATTGGCAAAACGCCATATGTGGTTTAACCACACGGTTATTAATCCTTCCGGCACCCGGTTCTTATTTTTAGCCCGAACAAGAAATGAAAAAAATAACCTGGATTCTGCAATGTTTACAGCAAATATGGATGGTTCAGATCTAGCGCAAGTAATTCCGTTTGGAAGTGGCGTTTCTCATTTCGGCTGGAGAAACGACAATGAAGTTATTGCAACTTTCTACAAAAAAGGAGAAACGGATATGAAACATTATCTTTTTCCTGATAAAACATTTGATTACAAAGCTGTTGGCGACGGGTTCATTATTGGTAACGGACACTGTACTTTTACAGCGGATGGAAGATGGATGGCAACCGACCGAAAAGATAGCAGCAGTAATTCACAATCGGTTTGGCTTTACGATATGGAACTGGATAAAGGAATGATACTGCACGCCAAACCCGTAAATGAAAAGAGATATTTTTCGGGTGATATTCGTTGCGATTTTCACCCACGTTGGAATCCATCGGGAAATAAAATTTGTTTCGATGCTGTTGATAATGAAACAGGAACAAGACAAATGCATTTGATTGAATTTATAAACAGTTAAAATCAAAACTAACTTAAAACCAATAATATGAACTCACGTAGAAATTTTCTAAAATCATCAGTATTAATAAGCTCTGCTTTAGCATTTCCAAAGTTTGTATTTAGCACATTCAGCAATAACCTTCCAAATGTTCTAATTCTTGGCGACTCAATTTCAATTGGTTACACACCATTTGTAAAAGATTTGCTTAAATACAAAGCCAATGTTTTTCGTCCGATGCTGGACAATGAAAAGGCGGAAAACTGCAGTGGGACTACAAAAGGTGTGGATAATATCGATAGGTGGATTGGTACCACAAAATGGGATGTTATACATTTTAATTTTGGATTGCACGACATTAAACATGTTGACCCAGTAACCGGCGAAAACAGTAAAAATCCGGATCATCCGCACCAAGCTGATGTAAAACAGTATCGAAAAAATTTAAAAGTAATTGTTGAAAAATTAAAAGCCACCGGAGCCAAACTTATTTTTGCAACTACAACACCTTATCCCGATGAAGTTGGCGGTCCGCTTCGCAAACCCGGTATGCCTGAAAAATATAACAAGGCAGCCATAAAAATTATGAATTTTAATGGCATTGCAATAAATAATCTTTACGAATTTGTAAAACCAAGAATAGCCGATCTTCAACTACCAAATAACGTACATTTTAAGCCCCAAGGTAGTTTGGCGCTGGCCGAAAAAGTTATTGACAGAATTAATGAAGCACTTGAGAATTAGGCTGACAAATTGAATCAAAAACCATTCCTGATGAAAACCATTTTTTTAGTTTTTCTCACCTTTTTGACTGTATTTTCATCTGCCCAAAACTATACAACAAATGAGCAGCTTTTAAAAGAATTTCAAGATATAAAATTTGGAATGTTTGTTCATTGGGGACCTGTTAGTTTAAAAGGAACAGAAATTGGCTGGTCGCGTGGACGGGAAGTTCCGGCTGAAGAGTACGACAATTTGTACAAAGAATTTAATCCAACAAAATTTAATGCCAACGATTGGATAAAAACGCTGAAAGATGCAGGCATGAAATATTTTATTGTTACCTCGCGCCACCACGACGGTTTTAGCATTTGGCCAACAGAATATTCAGAATACGACATTGAAGCAACTCCCTACAAAAAAGATGTTTTAATGGAAATGAAAAATGCCTGCGATAAATACGGCATTTTGTTTGGCACATATTATTCAATTTGCGATTGGAAACACCCGGATTACCCACTTGGAAGCCCGGGTGGAAAAACAAAAAAAGAAACCGGTAATATGGAAAAGTTTATTCCTTTTCTAAAGGGACAAACCAAAGAATTAATTGAAAAGTACAACTCTAAAATTTTGTGGTTCGATGGCGAGTGGGAAGAACCGTGGACTCACGAAATGGGATTGGATTTTTACCAATATTTAAAAGGATTGGATGAAAATATTCTCATCAATAATCGGGTTGACAAAGGCCGAAAAGGAATGGAAGGAATTACCATTTCGAAAGAATTTGCCGGCGATTTTGCAACACCTGAACAGCGTGTTGGAACCTATGATATTGAAAATCCGTGGGAATCGTGTATCACCATTTGTAATCAGTGGGCGTGGAAACCCGATGATAAAATGAAAAGTTTAGAGCAGTCTTTATTCACCTTAATTAAAACTGTTGGTGGTGGTGGCAATCTGCTTTTTAATGTTGGTCCGATGCCCGACGGGAGAATTGAACCACGCCAGGTTGAACGTTTAAAAGAAATGGGCAGCTGGCTGGAAAAATATGGCGAAGCTATTTACGGAACAAAAGGTGGCCCGTACAAACCAAACCAATGGCTAGCATCAACCAGAAAAGGCAACACGGTTTATTTGCACTTAATGAACTACAAAAAACAACAGCTTGAAGTTCCATTTCCTGAAGATGTAAAAATTGAAAGTTGCAAAATTCTGAAAGGAAAAAAACTGGATTTTGAAAAATCAAGCGAAGTGTTAAAAATTGAACTTCCTAAAAATAATAATGAACTTGTTACGGTTGTGGAAGTAAAAATCGAAGGAAATTCAGAAAAATTAGAAACAATAGAAATCTACTAAAAATTATGTTTTCAGTAAAAGATAAAATCATAATTGTTACAGGAGCCAGCGGCGTAATTGGTTCGGCAATTTCCGTGGCTTTGGCAATAAATGGAGCAAAATTGGCAATTCTGGGAAGGCATGAAAAAAAGCTGCAAATTACTTTTGAAAAAATCGCTGAATTTGGAGATGAGCATATTCAATTTCCCTGCGATGTTCTGAATGTTGAATCGCTGCAAAAAGCGAAAGAGGCAATCCAAACAAAATTTGAAAAAATTGATGCATTAATAAATGTAGCTGGCGGTGCTACAAAAGGGGCTTCAACAAAAGTTGAATTTTTAAATGATGATACTCCGATGGAAGATTCCTTTTTTGGAGTAAACCTCGATGATTTCGGGTACACATCCGACTTAAATTTTATGGGAAGTGTAAATCCAATTAAAGTTTTTGGCGAATCGATGGCCGAACAAAAAAGTGGAAATATCATTAATATTAGTTCGATGGGCGCCATTCAACCGCTGAGCAAATCACCTGCGTACAGTGCAGGAAAAGCTGCAATTTCAAATTTTACACAATGGTTGGCAGTGCATCTTTCGAAGGTAAATATTAGGGTAAATGCAATTGCACCTGGATTTATTTTAACCGAACAAAATCGATTTTTACTGTTCGACGAAAAAACGGGAGAATTAACACCACGTGGAAAACGAATTGTTGATCACACACCGCAAGGAAAATTGGGTGCTCCCAACGATGTAATTTCAACTATATTTTGGCTGCTGGCCGAAGAATCATCTTTTATAACTGGAATTACCGTTCCGGTTGATGGTGGGTTTTCGGCGTACAATGGAATATAAGAAATGGGTAAAGTTATAATAGGAATTCACGGATTAGGAAATAAACCAAAGGCAGATTTACTTGAAGAATGGTGGTGGAAGTCGATTGATGAAGGACTACAAAAATACACAGACAATAAATTCAGAAAACCTAAATTCAAACTCGTTTACTGGGCCGACGTTTTACATAAAAATCCTGAGGATGAAAATATTTTGAACTCAGACAATCCTCTTTTTCTGGAAGAAAAATATATACCAGAAATTGTTGAACACAAAAACACAGAACATCCGCTTAGAAAAAAAATAATCGATACCATTTTAAGCCAATTGAATAATGTATTTCTAAACGATGATTATTCACTAAATTTCTCCGGATTAAACGACTTAATTATTAAAAATTATTTTAGCGATTTAGAAGCGTATTATAACAGTCAAACTAACGATAAAAATCAGCTAATAAGAAACGTTCTTCATAACAGATTAAAAACAATTTTAATACAACATAAACGCGATGACGTTTTACTAATTGCACATTCAATGGGTTCAATTGTTGCATACGATGTGTTGACACTTTTTGCTAAGCAGCTTAAAATAAAAACACTTATTACAATTGGCTCTCCGCTTGGTGTGCCGTTTGTAATAAGCAAAATTGCAAAAGAACTTCATCTTAATAACAGAGAAACCCAAAGGCCTGAGATACCTTTTTCAATTCAAAAAAGCTGGTTTAACTTTTCTGATTTGGAAGACAAAGTTGCATTTAATTATCATTTAAAAGATGAATTTCTGGTAAATGAAAAAGGTGTAAAAATCACTGACTTTATTGTATCAAACGATTATACTATTAATGGGAATCATAATCCACACAAGTCATACGGATATTTGAGAACTCCCGAACTTTCGGAAAAAGTTTATGCTTTTCTCACTGAAAAACGAAAATCGTTTTATCAGCAATTATTTGAATTCATTCAGAATATTTTTAAAGTTGCAAATAATGGGGGAAAACAAAAGTGAACTTAAAAATATTTGGGATTTATTCTCTAAAAAAAGTAATACTTGTGGCTTGAGATTATTCCCAAACCTCAAGTATTAAATTAGTTTGATTCAATCATGAGATTCGATATGCCATACCTTTTCAACTGTGTACAAATTCGCTTTTATTGCAGTTGTCCATTCTTTTACTTTTGCAGACAAACCAGATTTCATTATTTTCTCTGCATGCTCACTTTTCATAAAATTTGTAAACTTTTCGCGACTTGACCACATTGACAAACCTGTTACGGGACCATTTTTTTGTTCAGGTCTTAATGTCATACTCATTAACGCACCATCTTGTTCTTTAATCATCGATGATGTCTCAATTACTATGTTCATTACATCATCAAAGTGTTCTTCCTTTGGGAAATAGTACTCTGTCACTAAATAATAATTACTGCTCATTTTATTCAATTTAATAGTTAAATAATTTTATTACTATGTTATTGATGCAAATATAAATATTTTATTTCATTTACATACTATTTATTTGTTATTTTGTGTTTTTTTGAAATTAATTCCTATTTTTGAATTATGAATAAGTCACTAAATATTGTAAAAGAATTTATTTCCTTTCTTGAAAAATACTCACAAGAAAAAGGAAATGAACCATCAGATTTTAAAGAATTTATACTTTGGGTTAACGAATATATTTTTGATAATAATCAATCAGAAAAATTAGGACATGGTTCGAATGATCTAAATATTGAACTTACTTTTTTGTTGATTACTCAAAGTAAATATTATAAAGCGTATGTAAAAAAAGCTTTGTTAAATTCAGAAATTAATACTGCCGATAGTTACAGTTTTCTGTACCACCTGAGCCTGGTCGATAGTTTTAGGAAAATGGAATTAATTAATATTCATATGTTGGAAGCTCCGTCGGGTATCGAAATTATTAAGCGATTATTGAAAAAAGGTTTAATTGAAGAATTTGATGACAAAGATGACAAAAGAGCCAAGCGAGTAAAAATTACGAAAAAAGGTTTAAAAGAGATTGATAAACTAAAATTTAAAATGCAAGAAGTTTATTCAAACATGTCGGCAAATATGGACTTAAATGAAAAATTGCACATAATATCTTTTTTAAGGAGATTTAGTGACTTTCACAAGGAAAATACAGATTAAGTCATGTTATAATTTCTGAGTTTTTGTAAATACTAATATAATTCCTTCGACATTGTTTATATCTTGTAACAGTACATCTTTCATCATTTTCATAAAAATTATTACATTCGAAACTTGAAATAATTGAGCTGAGAATACCACAAAAAAACCAATTTAACGACCGAAAAAACAAATGCAAATTGTAATTCTCGATTCCGGATATAAATCGTACGCTTTTGAAAAAGAGCTATTTGAAAGAAATGGATTTACCCTAAAAATTCATCCTTTGTACAAAGGCGAAAGACAAGAAAAAATAAAATTCGCCAAAGAAGCACACGGACTTTTGGTGAGACACACCGAAATAAACACTGAATTTCTTTCGCAAATGAAAAACCTGAAAGCCGTTGTTCGTTACGGTGTTGGTTACGATAATATTGATTTGGAAGCCTGTACAAAATTTGGAGTAAAAGCGGCCAATGTTCAGGGTTACGCCAGTCACTCGGTTTCCGATCATGCAATGGCATTAATGTTTTCGTGCACGCGCGGAATGTGGAATACACAAAATCAGTTAATAGAAAAATTTGCTGCTCCACCCGTTGAAGACATTTTTGAATTGCACAACAAAACACTTGGAATTATTGGCCTCGGACGTATTGGAAGTGAACTGAGCAAAAAAGCAGCTCCACTTTTCAAAAATATTATAGCTGCCGATCCGTACAAATCGCAGGATTATTTTAATCGGTTATTGGTTAAAAAAGTAACACTTAAAACTTTGTTTGAAAATTCAGATGTAATAAGTATTAATTGCAATTTAACCAAAGAAACAATGCACATTTTAAATTCCGAAACTTTTAAATTATTACAAAAAAGACCGGTAATTATTAATACTTCGCGGGGAGAAACGATTGATGAAAAAGCACTTTTAGAAGCACTCCAGAATAACAAAATCCACAGCGCCGGATTGGACGTTTTTGAAAATGAACCGACCAATGAAAAACAACAAAGCTTAATCGATCATCCACGAACAATCTGTACCGGACATTATGCGTGGTACTCCGACCGCGCTGCACAAGAACTCCAAAAAAGGGCAGCTCAAAATCTGGTTAATTTCCTTAACGGGAAAGTGGTAGAAGATGAACTTAAATAATAAGCTCAAAAAAATAACAGACAAAACTGTATTTTTTATTGACATTAATTATCAGATTGCGTAACTTGTCGCAAATCAGATAATTTTAAATGAATGAAAACTTATTATGATATTCATTGCCACATTTTTAACAAAGATGTTATTATCAGAAAACTTGTTAACGTTGTTCAATCGTTGCTGTCCATAAAAAACATGTTGGAAGGTGAAGTGTCGGCTGAAGAATTAAAATACAAAATTGAAGGAATAAACAAAACTCTGATAGGAGTTACTCAAGATTCTAGCGAGGATGTATTTAAATCGTTAAACAGTGTTTACGAAAGTAAAGTTGTAACAACACCGTTAATGTTCGACCTTTCGTTTGCCGACGATAACGACGATGACGAGCATCGTAACAAACGTTACAGAAAAAGAATTAAACGTGTGTTTTGGCTTATTTCCGTTATTCTACCTTTTATTAGAGGAAAAGTAAAACGTAAATATAAGAGCCAGGAGCTGGCAGATGCTATTGATAAAATTCGAGATACCGTGAAAACTTTTAACAAAAGTATTGACAAAAAATCGGATAAAGAGGTTGAGATTTTTGATGATGCGAATTACGACCAACAAATTATTGATTTAGAATATTTGGCCGATAAATATAAATTTATTCGTCCGTTTTTTAGTGTTGATCCTCGCCGGGAATACAAAGGTGATATTAACACTATTGAGAATTTGGAGCAAAAGCTTTTAAGCAGCGACGCTAAATTTTCCGGAATTAAATTATACGCACCTGCCGGATTCTCTCCTACTGACCCGGTTTTAATGGGAACAAACAGCCAGAAAGGTGTTTATGCTTTATGTCAGGAGAATAATATTCCCTTAACAGTTCATAATTCAAATGCCGGTTTCGCTTGTCTTTCTACCGTTTTAAAAGTTCGTGGGCATGTAAATATGCACGGCAATGTTATTAAAATAAACAAGCCAATTACTTTCGAAAACAAGTTTTTTAGTTTAAAAGCAAGCGAAGCAATTCACGAAAGAGCAAAAATTTTAAATCATCCAAAAATTTGGGCTTTAGTTTTAAAAAAGTATCCAAACCTCACTATTAATTTTGCTCATTTTGGTGGAAGCGATCAAATAATGGAATATATTAATTATTCAATTGATGAGAAAAAAATTGATGATGAAATTTTTGAAGATGCAATTCTTCATTTAAAACCTAAAGACAAAGAAATAATTTCATCTGCCTATTTTAAAAAACGCAACAAAATGGTTTTGCGAGATAATCTCACAATTTCGGAGCGGACAAAAGTTTGGAATGCAATGTACCGTGCAGGTTTAATCGATAATTGGGCCAAAGGAATTTTCGATTTAGTAAAAAATCCAAAGTACCCAAATGCATATACCGATCTTTCTTGTTTCTCCGAAGGAATGCTTGTTCATTCTCCAAAAAATAATGAGTTAACATTTTCGATAAAAGAAGAATTAGGAACTTTTAAAAATAGCTTTTATAACAAATTGTCTGATTACGAAAAATCGAAATTCCTTTACGGATCGGATTTTTTTCTTGCGCAGTTTTTTGGTCCTACAATGGAACAGTATTATGCTGATTTTAAAGAGGCTTTTGGCGATGATTTCGATATAATTGCCAGTGTTAACCCAAAACGTTTTTTAAACGATTAATTGATTTAAATAACTCAAAATAAATAAAAATGGAACAGCTATTAAAAATTGCTTTTAACGAATTGGGAACCGAAGAAATTATAGGTTCGGAACACAACCCGGAAGTTTTAAAATATGCAAAAGACACAGAAATTAGAGGAATAACCAGTGATGAAATTCCATGGTGCAGCACTTTTGTAAACTGGGTAGCATGGAAAGCCGGTTTGCAATTTTCGGGAAAACCTAACGCACGTTCATGGTTAAATATAGGAACAAAAGTAACATCTCCGGAACCTGGCGATATTGTTGTATTTTGGCGCGAAAGCCCACAGTCATGGAAAGGACATGTTGGGATTTTCCTGGGTGTTTCGCCTGATCGGAAACGTGTTTACTGTTTGGGTGGAAACCAGGGTAACCGGGTTTCTGTCTCGGCATATCGGTTAAATACTGTTCTTTCGTATCAACGATTGGCAACTGTAAAAAAATTAGTAATTCCTGAACCAATTTTACAATTGAAAAGCAAAGGGAAGAATGTTGTTGCTTTACAGGATGCCTTAAAACTTTTAAATATAAATGTGGGTACTTCGGATGGCGATTTTGGCAAAAAAACAGAAGCCGGAATAAAAGAACTGCAAACCCGAAAACCAAATCTGGCCATCGATGGAATTTACAATGCTGAAACAAGGGATTTGCTTGAATCATTGTTTCAGGCATAAAATTAATTTGTTGCATTTGTAATTTGAATCTACGTATAAAACTCCCGGTTTTTAAGGGAGTTTACTATTAAGAAAATCATTTAATTTTGCTTCGTAGAAATTGCACTGAATAAATAAAATAAACCTGTTTAATTTTATCTGTTTGCAAGTCGCTAAAATTAAATTTATTCACGCTTTTTCAAAGTAAAGCGAATTAAATTATCAAACTGGCTCGCCACTACAAACACGACAAGTATTTCACCCACAAATACAATGAGTTTTGAATTTTCGCCAAAAAACGGCATTTGGAAATCAACTAAAAATTGAGTGGCAAAAATCCCAAAGAATGCGCCTATAAAAAAGAAAATCCACGATAATTTCAGGTTGCTCCAAACCGAACGGCGACTGGACTCTTTTGCCTGGATTTGTTCCATCACATTATCTTCAAAATCTGAAAATTGAATTTCCAACTTTGAGTTTTGCATTATATTTTTGAAATCTTTTTCTTTCATTCTATGTCTTTTACAATAACGACTCAACTTCATTTTTTAGCAAATTGCTCAACTTCTCTTCCATCGTTTTTCTCGCCCTGTGTAAAGTAACTTTTGCTTTCGATTCGTCCCAACCCGTCATTTCACAAATTTCTTTAATACTGTTTTCATTCAAATAAAAAAGGCGCAAAACCAAACTTTCGTTGGGCGACATATTTTTCAAAACTTCATTCACAAAAAACTTCTGGTCAGATTTTTTTAATTCATCTTTCTGAAAATCTTCCAATTCAATCACTAAATTAGTGTAATGCACTTTTTCCTTTTGAACAGATTTGAAAGATTCGTTAATTACAATGCGAATAAACCAAGTGCTAAATTTCGATTTTCCTTTAAACGATTTAAGGTTTTCGAAAGCTTTTACAAAAGCCTCCTGCACAACATCCGCAGCTGTGAATTCATCTTTAACAACAGAAACGGCAACCGAAAAAGCCAGATCTTTGTATGTTGAAACAAAGAACCGAAAAACTTCCGTATCGCCGTTTAAAACCTTTTTTATGATGAGTTCTTCTATCAATTAGTTTTTTGGTTTATCTGCGAAATAAGCGATTATTATAGATATCGCAGCAAAAAATAATGTGATACCAAGCACAAATGGACCTTCAGAAACACTATTTAAATTTTGAAAATTTTCAAAATTAGTTCCTAAAAAGAACATGGAAACTAATAATCCGAATGATGAGCCTGTTAAAATTATTCCAAGTTTTAACCAGGGAAATTTGAACTTAATTTCTTGTTTTGAATAAATTTCAGAAACATCTTTCCCACTTTCAATAAGGGCCATTCTCTCTTTGTTACGCGCTTTCAGATAAAAATACCAGGCAAGAAAAACTGCCGCAAAAAAACCAAGCCAAACAAGGGCTTCCATATAATCATTTCTCATTTTTAATAATTTTAAGATTCGCTGCTTTGATACATCAATTGATAAAAAGGTTACAAGAATTACAAATTAATTGCAAATAAATTGTTGTGAAACGGATTCACTATAAAAATTACTAAAATTATCGGTCTTCGCTTTTATCTTCCAATAATAGGTTTTACCGGTTTCAAATTCAGTTACTGTTTTAGTGTGAGTAAGTAATTTTAGATCCTCTGGCAAATCATCTTCGTTTTTATCACAGGCAGTTCCGCAAAGTGAGAAAAATAGAATTACACAAATAAAACTAATTACTGTTCTCCTCTTTATTTTAATAAATGGCAGTAATACAAACAGATATACAAAACCGTAATATCTCTTTTCAGATGCTGAGTTTAGATTAACAAAACTTACTTTATGGGAATTTGAAAAATCGGAGTTGAAAGAATAAATTACTTCATAATTGCTATCGGGCAATCCATCCCATGAAAAAATGACAGAAGTTTCTCCTTCTTTTTTATTAACTGAGGTCGAAATATTTGAAATCATTGAAAACAAATCCGGAATATTATACGTGCGGTTACCGTTTTGCAACTCCTCTGTAAGATTTATAGTTATAAACTCATTGTAATTATGAAAATGAAACAGGTAAATCAACCCATTTTTCAAGTCATAAATAGTTGAATATTGCGTTGGATATTTCCCTTCCTGGTGTGTGTGAGCCAAAACAGAACCAATGAAATTAGGATCTAGTTTAGACATCTGTCCCAGCATTTCGCATGCTTTATTATACCTCCAGCAAGGATATCCACCAAGCTCAGGGTTAGATTGATAAAAATTAGTTAACACCTGATAATCATTTTCTTTATCCAGAATATTATCGCCTTCAACAATTACAGATTGTCCGTTTGAATCACCAACCAGGTATTGAGCTTTGTATTGATCTTCGCAATAATAATTTGCAAAAATTTTTCTTGCTTCCTCAACATTCGCACACTCCTCAACAACTTTTTGCATTATCGGAATCTGCAAATTTGTTTTACCGGATTCCGAAATTGGCATTTCCAGATAGGGCCCTGAAGTCCCGTCCCAGAATAAACCCTGATCGTTCATTCCACCCTGCGGAAAACCACTTCCCCAACCAAATTTTACCCAACCATGTTTTCCATTACTTGCCGGATAAAAAAACATTTTGGATGCCGGATTACTCCAATCTTCATTATTTCCTGCCAGAATTACACCCTCTTTTTCAACATAAAAGATGGTGCAAGAATCGGTTTTCTTAACAAGTATAATTAATAATAAAGTGATTATTAAATATTTAAAAGTTGTTTTCATGGCTTATAAATATTAATCCAGATTTATTCAATTTCATATAACCTTCTCGGTCCAGCCAACTACGGCTGCAGGCAAAGTATGAGCCAGATAAAGAATACAAGCGGCTACCAAAACATTTATAGTTTCTTTATCAACCAGGGCAAATCCATAGATTAAAAGAAGTGTAATTATGGCAAATGCGCTGTAAGAATAACGTAGTGCATTTAATACAACCTGCATTTGTCGTTCGTCAAGCTCGCTTTTTGCCGAGTGAACAATTTTCCATAATTGAGTTTTAACAAACGTTTTATAAAAAGTTGCTCCGGCAATCAAAATTGCTAATCCTCCACCGATAAAAAAAACGATTGGTTTTTCAAGAAAACGAGCGAAGTAAAAAAAGAAAACTAAGAGGGTAACTGAAATATAATTAATAATAATCCATACCCTGCGCGATTGTTTTGAAAGTTGATGATTCATTTTATTTTCCTCCTATTTTATTTTTAAGTTCAACAATTTCTCCAATTAATGATTTTAGAGGTTTTGGCGAAAAAATAAGTTCAATTGGCAATCCAAAATATTCACTGATTTTAAAAGCCAAATCTAAACTTGGATTGTATTCTTCACGTTCGAGATATCCAATGGTCTGAAAATTGACACCAATTATATCGGCCAGATCCTGCCTCGAAATACCTTTCTCTTTTCGTAAAACCGAGATTCGATTATAAAGCTTACGTGATTTCATAAATATAATAATTTACACTTTTTGTTGTAAATATACAATACTTTGATTTATATACAATACATAAGCAATAATTTTTTATAATTCAATTTACATTTAGTTGAAGTTTTTTAGTTGAAATGAAAAATAGCGAACAATTGAAAGATCATTCTATTATATTTACTCCAATTATTTTCATTCATTTCACAAATCAAAGTTCAACAATAGAATTATGAAGTATTCAATTTTTACATTATTAATAGTTTTGATAATATCCATAAAAGGATTTTCACAGGTACAAAATTTCGAAAAAGTGAGCCAGGAATGGAAAACCGATACCGCAAAACATTCATTACCATTAAATGAATTCAGGGCGCTTTTAAAACGCGACGGAATTCCACCCATCGATAATCCAAAATACATTTCTGCAAGCGATTCAAAATCTCAATATTTTGTGCACGAACCAGTAATTGTTATCGAAAATAAAGGGGATGCAAAAGCAATCCCTTTAAATATTTTAACTTACCACGAGATTGTAAACGACAACATTGGAGATTTGTTTTTTTCGGCAAGTTACTGTCCGCTTTGTAATTCTTCAATTGCTTTTAACCGCAAGCTCAATTTTAATGATAAAGATTATTTACTTGATTTTGGCACATCGGGAATGTTGCGAAACAGCAACCTTGTGATGTGGGACCGGCAAACAGAAACCTGGTGGCAACAATTTGTTGGGGTTGGAATGGTTGGGAAACTCACCGGGGCAGAATTAGAAATGTTACCAGCACAAATTATTTCTTTGGAAAATTTTATTGAAAACTATCCAAATGGAGAAGTACTTTCTAACGAAACTGGTTTTGAAAAACAAAAGCAAAGGTACGGAACCAACGTTTACGAAGAATACGATTCGAAACCTAATCCACGACTGTTTTTTGGCGAAATAGACGACAGGTTGCCAGCGATGGAACGTGTAATTGACATTCAATCAAAAGGCGAATTTAAAATTTATCCGCACTCTATAGTTGCAAAAGAAAAAGTAATTAATGACGAATTTAATGGGCTGGAGTTAGTTTTATTTTTTCAATCAGGAACAAATTCTATTCTTGATGTAAAAGATATTTCTAAAGCAAAAGATATTGGTTCAATTACTGTATTCGAAAGAGTAATTAACGAAAAGAAGCTAACTTTTAAAAAGGATGGAAACAATTTTAATGACATTGAAACCGGATCGACATGGACAATTACCGGCAAATGTATAAAAGGCAAATTAAAAGGTGAAAAACTTACACCTATTCGATATGGAAATCATTTTGCGTTTTCGTGGTTTGCTTTTAATCCGGAAAGTGAGATTTACAAATAGTAATTGCTTTCATTCCCGTGAAAACGGGAATCTCCAACATTCTGGTTTTGATTCCCGTTTTCACGGGAATGATGCAATAATACCGATTTAACAACCAAATGTCGCATACTTTCGTTTTACTCAGCATACTCCTTTGTTGTAGTATCGGCATTAACCATTGTAAACTTCGAAATTGCCATGCGGCATTTCAAAGTACAATTGGTATAAAAAGTTATTTCTGGATTTTCGATCGTTTTTCCCAATTCTCGCGGGCATGCTTTTGCAAATCTTCTACTTTGTCCGATTCGTCAACAATTTCTAAACCTAAAAGAGTTTCAAATAAATCTTCCATTGTAACCAAACCAACCACACTACCAAAACTGTCGGCAACCATTGCCAAATGTTGGCGTTTCAGAATTAATGTATCCATTAATTTTGCCACGGTAAAACTATCTTCCACGAATAAAATATCGCGCTTAATTCCTTTAACTTTTTTAGAATGATTGTCTTCAGCCAGATTTTCTAAAATACTATCTTTTAAAACCAATCCCGTAATGTTATCCGGCTGCTCACTAAAAACCGGAATTCGCGAATATGCAAATGGTTTATGCTCCTTATAAATTCCTTCCATTGTCAACTCCTCGTTAATTGTGAGAACTACCGAACGAGGTGTCATAATATCTCTTACTTTTAGTTTTTCGAGACGCAATAAATTTTGAATAATTGATCTCTCTTCGCTATCTATTGCACCACTTTTTAACCCGGCGTCTGCCATGGCCGTAAAATCGGCGCGGCTGAAAACACTTCGTCCTTTGTCAGTTTTTATGTGACGGGTAATCCACTGGCTCATCCAAACAAAAGGGGCCAAAACAATTAATATTACCCGTAACGAGCGCACGGTAAATCCAGTTAGCTGTTTCCAGTAATTTGCGCCCAATGTTTTTGGAATAATTTCTGAAAGAATTAAAATAGATAAAGTCATTAATCCAGCAATCAATGACTCAAAACTAATTTCAAAAAAATACAGGTTTATTTGGTGTGACCCAAATAATTTGCCTGCCTGCACGCCAACTCCAATTGCGCCAACAGTATGAGCGATGGTATTTAATGTTAAAATTGCAGAAAGTGGCCTATCGATATCTTCTTTGTAACTGTACAACCATTTGCCAATTTTTGGTTTCTCAGTTTGCATTCTACTTACATAGGCAGGGGTAATGCTTAACAGAACTGACTCCCAAATTGAACAGAGAAAAGAAAAGAGAATTGAAATTGTAAAGAATAAGATTAATGTTACCATAATTTATTTGAACACAATATTCAACGAAAATAGGCAATTTGAAATTAACAAAAAAAGGACATTTATTAAATCGATCATCCCAATGTAAATAAGCCATTCAATACAGCAAATAAATATCTGACCAAAATCTCGCCAATTTTAGTAAAAATCACAATGTTAAATCTATAAATCAAGAATTTGCAAAGGATTCAAAATAACTTTTTCTTTTGTAACTAATTCCGTTTCAGAAGAACCTGAAACCTTTTGTAAATATTGCTTTTTTGCTTTTACAGGGAAATCCAGATGATAAGGTTTACATTTCGGAATTACCGACATTGCTTTTTTTGCTCCCTCGTAAAGTGCTTTTCGGGTTTCTTCAAACGGATAAAGTTCGGCTGCCTCCCTCGACAATCCTTTTTTTGTGGCAACCGTGACTACATTGTCGCCAAAAAAATGTGTGGCTTCGCGGCAGGTTGCCACATCTCCGGTTACCATAATAAACGGGACACCGTAATAACCTGCAATAACAGCATTCTGTACCAATTCCCCCGATTCGACTCCATTATACCAATAACGATTCTCCGATTTCGACGATTGAGTGTGATTCAAAACCCCGTCGTGAGTGCCATTCATTGCATGGAAACCAACCATTACCATTGCTGCAAAAGAACTATCAAGTGTAGTAAGATTGCCGGCCCCAGATCTGGGTTTTCCGGTAATGTACGTTGCGCCCGGTACCATTAAATGTGGAACAACTGCCTGGTTTCCATGACCATCGAGTACAACCACTTCGGTAGCACCACCATCTCGGAGTCCATTAATAACTGCTGCCAAATCATTCATAAAATATTCGCAGGCCTGAATATTTTCAGGCGAACCTTTTTCACGAGTCTGGGTAAAATTGAAAACACCGCTGATTCCTTCCAAATCGGTGTTTACATAGATTTTTATTTGGGCTGAAATCTCAAGGCTATTCATAAAAATAACAACAGTTGCAAATAAAAATATACGTATTAATTTGATTGCTGAATTACTTCGAAATGGAAATAGTGACGATTTAGTTTGTTTCATTTTAACCTTGTTTTAAAATTGTGAATAAGGTAATTCTTTATTTTGGATTTTTCTTGTTCAATTTTTATTTCACCTGTTTTTATTGTTATGGGGTGCTTCGAATTCCGATTCGAAGTTTAAGAAATGGCGATTTGGAAATCGCCACACCTGAGAAGTCTCAGCTTAAGAATTCACCGGGTGACTTTGAGTCACCCGGTGAATAATTATAGATTGAGCACTAAATTAGTAATAAAAAACTCCATCATCCTGTCGGTGGAAACGGCAGTGTGTCCGCGGTCGGGGCCAACCTGAACTTCGAAACTTTTAGCGGCTTTTTGCAGAGCCTGAATAAGTTGAAGGGAATTTGACGGATGCACATTATTATCGGTGGTTCCGTAATAAATCATTAATTTCCCTTCTAAGTTTTCTGCATAATTTCTAAGGTTGGCGGCATCGTAACCTTCTTTGTTATTTTCCAACAGGTTCATAAAACGCTCGGTATAAATATTATCGTAGTTGCGCCAATCCATAACACCCGAATTTGCAACTGCGGCGTGAAAAACATCGGGGAATCGTAAAATACAGGCTGCTGCTGTTGTTCCCCCATAAGAAGTTCCGTAAACCCCTACCCTGTTTTTATCGAAATACGGCCGGTTGTACAACGATTTTATTCCTTCAGCAAAATCATCCATTTCAACAATACAAAGTTTGCCGTACAATTTATCCAGCATTTTTTTGCCTTTACCGGCTGCGTTTCTTCCATCAATGTTGGCTATTAAAAATCCATATTCAGTTAACGAACTTGGAGTAGTAAAATTCTCGCGAAAAGCATTTGTTTGTGGCCCTCCGTAATTGGATAAAATAAGGGGGTACTTTTTATTGGGATCAAAGTTGGAAGGGAAATGCAACATTCCGTGTAATTCGGTTTCACCATCGGCTGAGGTAAAAGTAAAAACTTCCACTTTTTTTAAGCCCAGTTCGTTAAATTTGGACATGTCGCTTTCGGTCAGTTTGGAAACTAACCGTCCCTTTGAATCAATTAATTGGGTAAATGGAGGAATAGCATGAGTCTGTGCAACATCAATAAAATATTTTCCGTTTGGCGCAATTTGCACACTGTGATTGTAATTAGGATCGGTTAATCGAACATCGTTTGTTCCATCTAATTTACAGCGATGCAATTGTAATTTCATGTGGTTGTCGCCACTGCGAGCCATGTAATAAAACATTCCGGCCTTTTCATCAACTTTAACAATTCCTGCAACTTCAAAATTATGTTGGGTAATTGCATTTATTAAACCTTCCGTTAAATCACATAAGTAATAATTTTTAAAACCATTTCTTTCCGACTCCCAGATAAACCGTTTTTTATCTTCCA
>Ga0209249_1001573_pt1 | contig 21338 bp, 16 predicted proteins | sample SaaInlV_200m_DNA_4_FD_184653 | JGI IMG/M metagenome (GOLD analysis project Ga0209249, IMG submission 184653) | Marine microbial communities from expanding oxygen minimum zones in the Saanich Inlet - SI037_S3LV_200m_DNA (SPAdes) (version 2) | ecosystem: Environmental > Aquatic > Marine >...
TGGATGTAGACAGGTGAGTTGCGTCTGTTTTTCAGGGTTGAGTGAAGCGGATCATCCAACCCCATTTTACTTCGGAGGTCATGAGTTTGCGAATAATTCATGATAATAAGATTAATGCCAAAATTGTGCCTAAGGGTTGGCTATGAATTAGTTCACATTCTGTTTGCAAAATGTCCAGTGCTTTTGGGACTTTTGCAAATAGATTATGTGAAGTTATTTTTTAACGATCCCTAAGGCACCATTTTGCGGAGTCTGATATGAAAACAAAAATGGTAGCCAGAAATGGTCGATTGGATCTGGTCAGTGAGAGAGTGATCCAGTTATGCTTTGATGAAAATTCCATCGATAATTTTACACCGGGGTTGAAAATGGTCTTTGCCATGGAGGATCCACCACTATTTGTGACCCTTGAGGAAATTGAAAAAGAGGGATCGGCCAATGTTCTATCCTGATAGATCCTTGAATCGCATCTCATACTTGAAATAACAATTTGAACGATATGGACTGATGACAGTTGCAGGCTTGCCGGGAATCGTTTCTTCCGCTCATTCTTCTTTAAAAAATGGAGTTAGGGGGATTATTATATAAAAACGTTTCCGGAAAAGTAACTATTCACCACTTTTCCGGAGTCGAGGGGATTATAATTCAAAATGCTCGAAAACAGGACGTTTTCGCGCAGCTCCAGGGATGGATTCATGCGTGTTTTGAATCATGATCCCCTCGACGGAGCCATGCTGAACAGTTACCCCGGAATTTTTAGGAGGTGAATAAAGTAGCAAAGCAGAAGCTCAGTTCAATGGCATCTGCCTTACAGGCCCATCTGATTGATATTTTCAGGGGGCTCGTAGGGGAGCTGCCAGGGGAGTGAATTATCTATTCCTTTGACAAGCTCCTGCGTCACGATTTTAAGTTCATTTTTCCAATATGTTTGACCTTTGGGGAATGGAAAGTGATGCAGTCGTTGCAGTAAAATTACAAACGGTTTTTCTTTGCAGTGGTTGAGACTGTCCCTGCAGTGCATGAGGTTTTGGGCACTTTGGGGAGATTGAGATACTGCACGGGAAAGCGGTTTGTTTTTGATTGGGTGTAAAACTGATAACACAAAAACGCTGTTTTCAGTGTTTGATGTGCTCCGGGAATGTATAAAGGGGGTAGTCGTGCAAAAGCGGTTGCCGCGAACCCCGAGACCCGTATAGTTGTGGTTCACGGGAACCGCTTATTGGAAAGCGAAGTCATTTTTCGTTTACTCACACCGTTTTCCAAATAAGCTGTCCTGTCGTTTGTTTGAACGACACATTGGGACTGTTGACATCGGATGTTGATGGGACTGAGCGGTTTTTTTCAGACCGTATACATTCTATATGGAGGTTATGTTATGAGTTTGCGAATAAATCATAATACCGCCAGTTTGAATGCCCATAGAAACTTAGAGAAGGCAAATGAGAGGGTTTCCAAATCTCTCGAAAAACTATCTTCCGGTTTGAGGATTAACTCTGCGGGAGATGGAGCTGCCGCTTTAATGGCTTCGGAACAGCTACGTTCTCAAGTTGCCAGTATCGACCAGGCAATTCGTAACTCGGAGTCAACCGTTTCTATGGTGCAGACAGCTGAAGGTGCTTTAGCGGAAGCTAACAATACACTTGTCGCAATGAGGCAGTTGGCGGTGCAGTCTGCCAACGAAGGTTCAAATGATGCTGTGATGCTTGCTGCAAACCAGACATCAATTAAGAACATGATCGGCTCCATTGATCGGATTGCTGATTATACACAGTTTGGCCAGAAGAAGTTGTTGGACGGCTCAAACGGTGTGTCCGGATTGGCAATCGGAGACGGCTTGCAGTTTGTTAGCGCAATGACAGAAACCCAGTCAAGTGGGGAAGAAGGCTATGATGTAGTGGTTACCGAAATGGCGACCAAGGCAGCATTGCTGGGGTCGACCTCGTTAACACAGGAAATTATTGCTTCCGGTGAGAAGTTGTACGTGACTGAGGGTGGTAAGACAGCCCAATATGTGACGAAACAAAGTGACACCGTCGATGCGGCTATCTTGAATTTTGCGGTTGCCGCAAAGAAGGCCGGGCTGAACGTAAATATTTCAAAATCCGATACCGGTACCGTGCAGATCGAGCACATGCAGTATGGTAGCGAACACACTTTCTCTGCAGCCAGCAGTACGGCAGGTGTGTTGTCGGAAAAAGGAGGTATTTTTCAGTCAGCGGTCAGAGGTAAAGACCTTCGTGGTACCCTCAATGGTGAAGCAACCATTGGCAAAGGTGAAACCTTGACCGGTATCAGTGGTAACAAAAAAACCGACGGATTGTCCGTCCGATATCAAGCCCAGGATCCAAATCTTGTGATACCGGAAGGCGGACTGAATGTTGGCCAGGTGAACGTGACTCAAAATGCGTTGACCTTCCAGATTGGTCCGGGACAAGGCCAGAGCGTCAGAATTGCTCTTCAGAACGTTTCATCTGGCACATTAGCTAGAGGGATCGAGAATGAGAGTGATTTTGAGTCTCTCTATCAATTGGACGTCACAACGTCCCAGGGGGCTCAAGATTCGATGACCTTGATTGACAAAGCGATCAATGATATTATTAAAGTCCGGGCTGAGCTTGGTGCATTCCAGAATAACACTCTGGAGATCAATGTTGCCAACATGCAGATAGCCAAGGAAAATATGATCGCGGCCGAGTCCAATATTCGTGATACCGATATGGCGGCTGAAATGGCCGAGTTCACCAAGAACGATCTGATCATGCAGTCAAGTGCGGCGATGTTGGCGCAGGCAAATCAGATCCCGCAAAAGGTACTGCGGTTGCTTGAGTAGGTAAGTGATTTCCTGATTGATAGTGGGTGGGGGAGAACCTGACTCCTGCCCCTGTCATAAGCTGAACCCACCTTGGTACATTCATCCCTTCAGTCTATCCAGCTCTCAAATCGAAAATCAGGCAGGGCGATTTCCGGCCTCTTATCCTCAGTACCGGAATCTTCTCCGATGAGAACTGTTGCGACGCCAGCCAGATTTCCAGCCAGAATATCTTCAGCACTATTACCATAAAAGATAGACCGACCCGCATCGATACCCGCGGATTTACAGGCCAATTCCACCATATGTGGCGAGGGTTTTTTCTGAGCGGGCAGGTACGCTTCTGAGATAAAACAGTGTTTTGGTGGGAAAAAAGTATCAAATTCTGTGAGGTGCAGTTTCTTTACCTGCGACGCGGTTATCCCATTGCTGACAAGGGCCAGTTTCTTACTGCGATTTGTGAGGTTGTGCAGGTAACCCATTGCCCCGGCGAGAGGTTTGAGATTGGATAGAAACGCAGCCTGGTAGCCTGTTGTCAGCAAGGTGGCGAGAGGCCTCCCCATGACCTGCAAATCTGGCCGGCTGGCAACAAAAGCCGAAAAATAGGATTCCGTATGGCCTGAACCAAAGATCTGACACAGCCATCTCAGTTCCTGCAGGCTGGATAAAAGTGAGTTTCCGATCAAGCTCGGAAATACCTCACGAACAGCTTTTTCCTGGGCGGAAAAGTATGCTTCTCGGGTATTGATCAGGGTATCATCCAGATCGAAGATATGAAGATCAAAATCGGGTAGTTCTCTCATCCAACTGTCACTGATTTGGCCAGGTTTCGCGGCTTGTCGATATTGAGACCCAGATTCAAAGCACTGTAGTAAGAGAATAGCTGAGCGATAACCATCTCCACTAACGGTGTCATTTCGGGTTCGGTCTCTGGAATGACAAAATAGTGGTCGAGTAGTCGCTGAACTTCTGTGTCATCCTGGGTGCAGAATGCAATGACTTTTCCGTTACGGGCTTTGACCTCTTCAATGGCCATCAGTGTTGCGTGAAAAAGCTCGCTATCCCCCCGGCTGGGTAAAAAGAACAGGCTATACATATTTTCATCTACCATGGCCAGAGTACCATGTTTTAAAAAACCGGCCGGTAATCCCTCTGCATGCACATAGGTCACCTCTTTCATTTTCAAGGCGGACTCGAGTGCGATCGGGTAAAAGATGCCCCTGCCCATGAACAGCCAGTTTCTCACATGGCTGGTGTTTTTAGCGAGATCCCGGATAAAGCCCGACTCCTCATTAATCATCTTTTCGACAAGTCCTGAGAAATCAAACAGTCGTTTACGGTGTGATTCGGCCTGTTCTTCGGTGAGATGATTTCGCAACACGCCGACTCTCAAAGCAATCTGCCAGAGTATAACAATCTGCGATAGTGCCGCCTTGGTTGAAACAACACAGATCTCGGGTCCGGACCCCTGAAAGATGCAGTCATCAACTTCCTGGCTGATAGAAGATCCGACGACATTGACCACCGCGGAGGTGGCGGCTCCGGCTTGGGTGGCGGCTCGGATAGCCATTCGGGTATCGTAGGTTTCACCGCTCTGGGAGAAAAACAGTACGTGCTGGTCGGCATTAACCGGTATCAATGTTGGGAATTCATCAGCAGAGATGCTGGGGACATAGAGGTCTGCGTATTTGGAAAATAGATAGGTGCCAATCATGGCGACATAGTAAGTTGTCCCGACGCCGACGCAGAAAGATTGTGGTTTATCGATAAATTTTTTGGCGATGGTCTCTATTTCCTGAGCTGAAATATGCAGAGTCTGGCGGACGGTTTGAGGTTGATCAAAGATCTCTTTCAGCATGTAGTGAGAAAATCCCCCTCTCTGAGCGGTTTCTCTGTCCCATTGAACATGGATAATCTGCTTGGAGATGGTTAGATTGTCAGAGAGACTTTTGACCTGGAAGGCATCATTTGTCATCGTCACATATTCATAATCATTGATGAGAACCGTATCGCGCGTTTCGGAGATAAAAGCATTCATATCCGAACTGACGAAATTGACCCCATCATTGATCCCCAGTACCAGAGGTGAATCCTTTTTTACGGCAAAAATTGTATCAGGTTGAAAAACGCTGAGCATGGCGATGGCGTATGACCCTTCCAATTTGTTGAGGGCATTGCAAAAGGCCGTTTCGACGTCCTGGCAGATGCTGTATTCTTCCTGAAGCAGATTGGCAAAGACTTCCGTGTCTGTTTGAGACCGAAACTGATGCCCTTTTGCTTGCAGACTGGCTTTGATGACCTGATAGTTGGAAAAAATTCCGTTGTGCACAATGACGAAGTTATTATCACTGGAAAAGTGAGGATGAGAGTTTTCCGGAGTCACACCACCATGGGTTGCCCAACGCGTGTGTGCAATTCCAAGATGTCCTGTCATCTCCTCGAAGCGTTCGATAGAGTTGACTTCGTTTACGTTGCCGATGTTCTTGCGCAGTTTGATCTCCTGATCATCAAAAAGCGCCATGCCACAGGAGTCGTAACCTCGGTATTCAAGATTTTGAAGACTTTTTAGCAGTAATTTGGCCACAGGTTTGTGGCTGGCGATCGCACTGATTCCGCACATATTGCTTTCTAAGATTAAAATTAGGTGTTCTTTGGCTGCTTTGGGTTTTACCTGCTTATTTCAGGTTCACAATTCCCTTACATGCCTTTGTTCTTAATAAATATTTTAAACCGGTCCCTTTCTGGAACAGGGACTTTAACTGACTTTAGAATCCGAAATTGTGATCCGGTCAGATATCCTGGTTCCGGTGGCAATATAAGTGCCGGGAGCGATGGTATGGCCAGTTCCGATTATGGAATCATCTCCCACAAAGGCGCCCAGTTTTGGTAGCTGGGTATTGATGGCTTCTTCGCCAGGAGGTTGATATTCAATCTCTCTTCCCAAAGAGTCATGATTGACGGTCATGCTGCCGGACCCCAGCTGTACATTTTCTCCCAAAACGCTATCACCGATAAAAGAAAGCCGTCCGACAGTGGAATTGCCAAAAAGAACGGCATTTTTGATTTCCGTTCCATATCCAATTTTGCAGTTCGACCCGATAGACGAGTTTTTCCGTATCAGGGAGTTGTTACCGATAAAGACGTTGGAGCCGATATAACAGGGTCCCACAATGGAGGTTCCGGCACTGACGTGAACGTTTTCGCCAAAGTGGACGATGCCTTTAATACTGACATTTGGATCAATGGAGACGCTGTCCGGAATGATGCTGGTGTCCCATGGTTTCATCATCATTTGATTGGCAGCCAGAATATGCCAGGGTCTGCTGATATCGATCCATGAATCTTCCCAGAGAGACGCGATCATCTGGTTTTCAGAAATCAAGTGTTGATAGTAGGTAACCATATCAAGGTTGTTCTTGGACAGATAATCAAAGCATTCCCTGCTAAGAATGAAACTACCACCCAGGATATAATTCGACATCCGCGCGCCTTCCGGTTTTTCCAGAAATTTGGATATCTGCATATCATGCTTGAGATAGATATTGCCATAATCTCCGTCTGAAAGAGGGTGCGCGATAGTCGCCAGTGCATTTGGACGTCCTCTTTCAAAACGATCGAGCAGGTGTTTAAAATGGTTATCCGCCATTAACACATCGCCATAGGCCAGCAGAAAATGGGAATCCTTGCCCACGGCGTTTTCGCACAGCGAAACTGCCTGGCCGATGCCTCCTTCCTCCGCTTGTTCGATATACTCAATCTTCAGGCCGATCTTTTTACCATATTTGAAATAGTCCTGAATAATCTGTTTCTGATGATTAACTACAATCCAGACTTCACGAATGCCGGCTGCTTCAAGGTGTCTCAGAATTGTTTCCAGGATAGATTGACCTGAAATAGAGATCATGGATTTGGGGCGTGTATCAGAAAACGGAGTGAGCTTTTTGCTTTTGGCAGCAGCCAGAATGATTGCTTTCATATTTTTCTCAGAAGATCATAACGCCGCCTGACGGCAAGTGACATTGTTATATTAATAACTATCAACTGTGAAATGAGCCGTTTGGAATTCGAAAACAGTCATTTCAGCTGAATTTCAGGTTAGCGATTATTAATGCGAGTCAAAGTAAATTTATTGAGTTTAACCTGATACAGTTCATCCTTGAAATTTTCCCTGTCGACAATCTCTTCTCCATTTAAATGGATAAGCGCGGTATTACCGGTTGTCATTATCAAAGCGTACCCTTCTTTAGCGGGCCACTCATATTTTTCTCCCTTTTTTAAACGTAAATCAAAAGATTCCTGCTCATCAATGGTCAGATGAATCCAGTCGTTGTTCATAGCTACCAGTGTCAGGGTCAATGGACTGATCTCCGGTTTTACGGGGGGGGCGGGGATTTCCGCTGTTGTTTTTTGAATCTCTGCTTCCAGGGCCTCCTGGGCTACCTCTTGAGCTGGAGCTTTAGCGTCAATCGCTTGAATTGTTTCAACATCACTACTGGTGCTGCTATACTGGCTCAGCGGTTTGCTCTGCCAGTATACTAAAAAAGCGATCAGAGAGATGATAACGAGGGCTCCAACCAGAATTAAAGGGCTGGTACTGCGTTTTTCCGGTTGGGACAGCGGATTGAACGATCTGGGCTGATCTGAATCGGAGTTGGGCTGGGTTCGATCAGAATAGGTCTGATTGAGCGCTTCGATCATCCAGTCACTTTCAAGTCCCAGCAATTTGGCATAGTTTCGAATAAACCCCCTTACAAAAACCAGTCCGGGAAGTGCATCCAGATTACCCTCTTCGATATTCCTCAGGCAGGTCAACGTAATCCGCGTGATTTCGGAAACATGTTCCAAAGTATAGGAGTGCTCTTCACGTTTCTTCCTGAGAATTGCACCGATACTTAATAAGTCACTTTGTTGTGGGGGATCTGTTATATTCTCAGACATTGTAATTAAGGGTAAGTGATTGACGTTAAAATGGTGAACCTTTTAAGCAAAAATAGGTAATTACATCCGATTAAGCAAGCGTTTTATTTGTTCTTTTTGATCAGTACTCACATTTACAGGAGTGTTCATCTGATACGATCCAAACAGAATAGCAAAACCCTGACCGAACTTGGAAAACGGCTGGAAAAAATCGTGTCTCAACCATCTTGACACCATGGGAATCGGAATATTTTTCTAATTATTTGAAATTTTGAACTCTATTCGGGCTAAAAGCTGACGATCCTGCACAGATAATTCTTGCCCGATATTTACTCTGAAGGACGAGAACTCTCTTCGAAATGAATAATTGTTTCTTAAATCGGCGAAATATTCTCCAGGATGGTCCTGACAAGGAAATAAACGCAGTCGTTTATCATCTTCCCAGATGTTGTAGGCCTGCATAACTGCCTGTTCGGGAAATTGTCCCCCGTTTTGGAGCGTCAATTCAGGAAAACCATAAGGTGCTAAAGCGTCTTCTGATTTCCAGGTCGCTGCTACTTTAAAGAAGTTGCAGGCAGCACGATAGATCATCTCGGTAGCCCGAATTTTTCCTTCCAGAGAGTAACCAGCGATATGGGGTGATGCAATATCCACCCCTTTCAGCAGTTCCGGATCAATATGCGGTTCATTCTCCCAGACATCAAGTATAATGGCGCCCAGTCGTTCCCGGTTGGCTTTCAGTGCCTGACCGTCAAGAGTTTCACCACGGCTGGTATTGATGATGATGGTTCCGGGTTTGAGTTGGCCGAGGATCTGTTCGTCAATAAGATGAAACGTCGGGTGTTTCCCAGTATGTGTCAGAGGGACATGTATGGAGATGATATCTGCTGTTTGAATCAGTTCATTGAGTTGGCTGAAGGACGCGTCCGCAGAAATTTCAGCCAAAGGGGGATCATTTAGCAGACACCTCATCCCAATCGCCTCTACTTTCTTTTTCAGAGCACTTCCAGTGTTTCCGGCGCCAATGATTCCCAGGGTGCGTTTTCGCAATGACACCCCCGTTTTTTGCTCTAATGTGAACAAGGCTGTCAGGATATACTCAGCGACTGCTACGGCGTTGCATCCGGGGGCTGATGAGAGATGAATGCGATTGTCAGCCAGATAGGGCAGGTCAATATGATCGGTCCCGATGGTTGCAGTGCCAACAAATTTTACCCCACTCCCGTTCAGCAAAGTGGGTGTGATCTTTGTTGTCGTTCGTACGAGCAGCCCTGTGGCAGATTGAAGCGCAGACGGTGTGATCTCTTTGGCAGGCAGAAGATGGACCTCGCCCAGGGAAGAGAAGGCCTCTTTAACATATGGAATGGCTTTATCTGCGATAAATTTCATTTAGGGTGCTGTGGCAGATAATTTGAAAGGCGCAGGCCATTTTTAGTCAAGTGGAATAGTCGGCGTTGATGTGCACATATTCATCGCTAAAATCACAACCCCATCCAGTCAGGCTGAAATCGCCTTGATGAAGATCGACCTCAATTTCGACCTCATGTTTTGCCAGATGTCTCGACAAAGCTGTCTCATCAAAGGGTTGTGGCTCTCCCCGGAAAAAGACCGTTGTTCCCTGGATGGTGATCGTCGTGGGGGGATGACACTTCAACGGTGTCTGGTTCAAGCCGTTGCCGATTGCCATTAAAATTCGTCCCCAGTTGGGATCCTTTCCGTAGATCGCTGTTTTTACGAGGCTTGAAGTCAAAATTGCATTCATCACCGGTTGTGCGATTTCATGGGAAGGGGTCCCTTTGACTGTCAATTCAATCAGATGGTTGGCCCCTTCGCCGTCCGCGGCGATCTGTTTTGAGAGCGAGATGGCAACCTGCGTGAGTGCATCTTGCACTACAGGATGAACAGAGTCATCATGTTTAGTCGGATGAGACGAGATCAAAAAAAATGAATCATTGGTGGATGTATCACCATCCACACTGACACAATTAAAGCTCCGCTCTGTCACCTGCTGCGTCAATGCCTGAATATTAAGCGCTGAAAGCGGGGCGTCCGTCATGATGTATGCCAGCATAGTGCCCATGTCGGGGTGAATCATTCCAGAGCCCTTGGCAAAGCCTATGGCAGAATAGGTGTTGCCATCAATCTCAAACTTCGCGGAAGCCAGTTTGGGTTTGGTGTCAGTTGTCATAATAGCTTCAGCCGTGTCTACAGGGGATGTCTGTAGTTGGCTGGTGAGACCGTCCAAAGAAGATTCGATTTTTTCAATGGGAAAAGGTTTGCCAATGATACCCGTAGAGGATGTCAAGACCTGGTCTGTTTCAAGATTCAGTTTTTGAGCAACCTGCTGCGCCATCTGCAGATTGGCGGCAATTCCCCTTTCGCCGGTGGCCGCGTTTGCATTACCTGAATTAATGATGAGCGCTCTGAACCGGTTACTGGGCGTCAGCTTCTGACAGTATTGAACATGGGCCGAAGGAAAACGATTTCGGGTATAAACCGCGCCCACCACACCGTTTTGCTCTGTATAGATCAATCCCAGATCTTTTTTATTTTCCTGTTTCAGGCCGGCAATCGTTCCAGCGTAAAGAAAGCCTCGGGGAAGAGGCATTTCTGTGTGGTCAACAGTCATGAATATTTAGAATGGTTCTTTGTTGAATGTCTGAGAAGGATGAGGGCAAGAACTAATAATCAATCGCAATTAGTGCGCCTTGTCCGAAAGGCTGAAAGTGTATCTGACCGATTCAAAAGAAATTTCATCTCCGTCGCGGAGCATTTTTGTGTCGATCCTGCGGCCGTTAACGAAGGTGCCGGTCTGGCTGCTCAAATCGATGAGCTTATATTTGCCTGAAACACGCTCGATCCTTGAGTGCATCGGAGCAACCGATTTAGATTTTGGAACCAGATCGTTCATTTCCGAATGGCCGATGAAGGTCAGATTTTTGGTGATATAGTATGTTTTCTCACGGGGTTCCACCGGAATCAGTTTGGGCGTGTTTTTGAGGATTTTTCCATTGACTCTCCGTGTTCGAGGAATGACATGCCCGGAGGTATGTTCTTTGGATTCGTATTTCTCTGGTCTTTTATTGGGTGTCTTGAACATAATCGTTAGTTCACCCATATCGAGTATATCGCCGTCGTTCAGGAAACTGCGCCGGCTTCTGCGTCGATTGATGAGAATGGATATCTTGTAGTTCTTATCCTCCAGGTACACTCCATTGGACTTCATAGAGAGCGTGATTTTATTTAGATTACTATAAACGTTCGTCTGTTCGTCTGCCAGAGCTTCGACGACAGGCACCATATTCTGAACTTTTTCATCGATAGGGAAGAATTTTTGTGGACGGTGCGGTGTGATAGACAGAAAACCCAGCTCTTTCTTCGGTTTGGCATTGAAGCTAAACTTGGCTGCTATGAACAGAATCACAGCCAGAAATCCAGTCAGAATGGCATAAATAATCATGAAATGCTCACCCTGAATCAGCATTGCTTCTTCAGCATGCAGTCCGGAAATGGGGAGAAGGATCGTCAGGATGGTTGTGGTTAACACTCTAATAATTGCTCTCATTGCATATCTGCGGATGTTTCCAGTTGTTTTTTCTCTCGCTACGGTTTACTGCAGGACGGTTTCTGTAATGTTGGTCCCGGCAGCTATCGATGCAAATGGTGTTTTAAATGGTTGATTGTACCTCGATGTTACTGTCTGAAGGTCGCTTTGCTAAAAATGATGTGGTCAGTATGCCTGTTCGGTGGATCAGTTGGTTGTACAGTATTGAAACAGGGCTTTACCCACTTTTAAGATATCACCGTTTTTAAGCGGCTGTTCCTTAATGTTTCTAAAATTCACGTATGTCTGCCAAAAGGGATCGTTGTCTACAAGCGAATAACCGGAGTAATATCTAACCAGTTTTGCGTGCGAGGGGCGAATGTCCGGGTAGCTTTTCAGACTGATATCATCGTTGGACTGCGTTCCCAGGTAGTGAATTTCCTGTAAAAGTTCGAGATCAAAACCTTCGAGACGGCCATTCAATCCTCTAATCCATGACTTTCTGCCGATGATTGACACATAATCGAGTGACAATGTCAGAAGAATACCGAAGATGATAAAACCGATACCCCTGGAAACAAAAAAAACAGGTGAAAAAGCATTGATAGCAGTAATACAAATGCCGCTTACCAGGCCAGCGACTGCGCTACCCATAAGGCTACGTGACAAAATAGTACTGCTGCTGTCTCTCAGCCCAGTTGCAAATCCGATAAATAACGCCAGAACCAGCCACCGTGCGCCATGCAGTATATGGCTTAAAATTGGCTGTTGGGTTAAATCTGCAATTTGCAGGTTGATTTGATCAATCAGGGCAAATCCGATTAAGCCACCCAATAATCCAAAAATGGCACCATAAAGTGCTCCTCGTTTGACTTTGTACAGATTGTCAGCAAAAAAACCACTTTTAATCAGTGTGATGGTGCCAAATCCGATCCCGATCAAGGTACCTGAGATGGCCATCTCAATACGGCTCGAGGTGAATTCGGCAGAATAAAGATAGATCCAAAGCTCGTTTAGAAACCAGATAGTCAGGCCAGTAGCAGCGCCAAAAAGTATATGTGATGGATTTTTATTTTTCATTTTTAAGAGTTAAGCCGCTTTTTTCTCATGAAAGATGGAATGTCGAAATCCTGAGGATTCATATCGCCCGAATTTTTATCGCTCTCTTCAGGTCGGGACATTTGATCGGGATAGTGCAACTTGTTCTCGATCGGCTGCATATCGATCAGTTCCGGGCCTAGTTCCAGCACGGGTGTATTGGCATCAGGCTTTTCGACGTCAGTTTGTTCATCATCTGGCGAGGTGCTCGTCTTATTTCTCATACTGTCCACAACCCTCAGCGGCCTTCTTCCAGACTGCTTCTCCAACTTCTCTTCCATGGCTCTTTCAAAACCGGTAGCAATGACGGTGATGATAACTTCATTGTCCTTTGTGGTATCGGTAACCAGACCGAAAATCACATCAGCATCCTGATCTGCGGTACTTTGTATGAAATCGGCTGCCGCCTGTGCGTCAAGTAGTGAGAACTGTTCGTCGGCAACAATATTAATAATGACACCTGTTGCGCCACTAATGGGTGTATCGCTGAGCAACGGGCTGGATATAGCTTTTTTGGCAGCCTCCAGACCCCGGTTTTCGCCATTTGCGACCCCGGTGCCCATGATAGCACGCCCTTTATTCGACATGACTGTTTTCAGATCGGCAAAATCCAGATTGATGATTCCTTCCAGGTTGATGAGGTTGGTAATGCCGCTAATCGCTTGTTTCAGTACGTCGTCTGCAATGGAAAACGCCTCGTTCATGGTAGTTTTGGAAGAGGCAATTTCCAAGAGTTTGTCGTTGGGGATCACCATCAGTGTGTCGACATGTTTTTTAAACTCTTCTATCCCTTCTTCTGCGATTTTGGCACGTTTGGTTCCTTCAAAGCGGAAAGGCGTTGTGATGACCCCGACAGTCAGCAGTTTCATCTCTTTGGCAATTTCAGCGACGATAGGTGCGGCACCAGTTCCTGTTCCGCCCCCCATGCCTGCAGCAATGAAGACCATATCCGAATTTTCCAGGGCTGCTCTGATGGATTCAGCATCCTCTTCGGCTGCCATCCGGCCGATTTCCGGTTTCATCCCGGCGCCAAGCCCTTTTGTGATTTTATTTCCAAGCGGTAGTATGATATCGGCCTTCGATGAGTTAAGCACCATCACATCTGTGTTGGCCGCCAGGTACTGAACACCCCTCACGTCATCGTTTACCATGCGGTTAACAACATTACCACCGCCACCCCCCACGCCAATGACTTTTATTGTCGGTAATCCAGTATGGATGGGTTGTGATTTGAAATTGTCTACGTCAATTACCATATTGCTGCCCTTGGATATAAAATATCATTGTCAACCGTCTGCCGATAAGGCGTTGAAACCGGTTTCCCGCTAAAACAGATTGAAAAAGTTTTTCACCAGCCTTTTGAAACTCAGTGATACATTCGCCAGAAGGTTTTCTGAGTTTGAGTTGGTCAGAATGGAGGCCTCTTCCATTTCGGGTTCAGCGCCGTACATAATCAGTCCTACAACTGTCGAATACAAGGGAGACTCCACCATTTCACCCAAGCCCTGGATGTTAGTGGGGGCCCCAACTCGAACTGGCATCTGACACTCCTCTTCGGCAAGTTCAGTAATATTTGCCATCAACGAGGATCCGCCTGTAACGACGATCCCGGCTGCACAGTTTGGGCCGTGCCCGGATCTGACGATTTCGTTTTTTATTAAGTGAAAGATCTCACGAAAACGCGCTTCTATCACTTCTGCCAGAAGCCGTTTCTCGATAATACGGTCATCTCTGCCCGCAATTCCCTTGAGATTGATGATCTCACCATCCTTAACCTTCGACAAAAGTGCGGCACCATGTTCGTGCTTAATGCGTAGTGCTTCCAGTTTTGTTGTCCTCAATCCGATGGCAATGTCGTTGGTGATCTGATTTCCGCCAAGCGGTAGAACACTTGTGTGAACAATGGACCCGTTTTTGTAAATGACCATATCGGAAGTACCGCCGCCAATATCTAACAATACGACACCCAACTCTCTTTCCTGTTCATCTAAAACCGACATAGCGGAAGCAAAAGGCTCCAGGACAATGTTGAGCACGTTCAGCCCCGCATCGTTACAGCATTGAACAAGATTGGCAGCAGAGGTTACAGAGCCCAGGATAAGATGGACCTTAGCCTCCAGACGTTTTCCCTGCATTCCGATGGGATCCACAACTCCATCCTGACCGTCAACGATATATTCCTGGATCAGCGTATGAATGATCTCCTTGTCCGGTGAATTTGTTGCACGAGCGGCTTCAACGACTCTCTGAATATCCGATTTAATGATTGTGTTACCTGTTACCGCGACAACTCCGTCTTTATTCAAGCCGAGGATATGGTGCCCTGCAATTCCCGTGAAGACATCTTCGACCTTGATGCCACTTGTCAGTTCACATTCTTCAACCGCTTTTCTGATAGATTTCACTGCTGACCGGATGTTAGTGACAACACCCCGATTCAACCCTTCTGACGGTGCTTTACCAAAACCGATGATTTGGAAATCTCCGTCCGCAGACACATTCGCTGCAGCTACGCAAATTTTTGTTGTTCCAACGTCCAGGCCGACTACAATTCGACCCCCTTCGTAAGATTCTGCTTGCATTTTTTTTGCTTTATCAATTACCGAACGTTCAATCCATTGACATTTTAAAGTCCGGGCGGAAAACGAATAGTCCGACGCTTCAAAAAAGATGAAAAAAACAGCGATGCCAGATAGTCGGGCTCAAGCCTGAAAAAAGTTTGATTAATCGTTTTGTGAAACCTGAATGAGAATTCTTTCGTTCCACCTCCTAACATCTTGTTATCAGGATGTATCAACTAACACAACTTTCTTTTCAAACGATACCGGAATTAACAGTAATATCATGTTCATACTAAAACGGGTCGGCTGAATGCACCAACAGGAAATTTGGAACCTCAATTTGGCAGTTGCTCATTCATTTGTCGAAATGGCTAAAGTCGGTATCTGCTCCTTGGCTGTGAACTTGGCTGCAACATCTGTAGCAATTTCAATGGTCTCAAAATGGCCGATCCTGACAGCGTACCAGATCTCGGCGCTGTGAAGGCTTCTCATTTTTTTGATATAAGGTGCGTATCCCTGTTTCTGTAAAATCGCTTTATATGTGGCAGCATTTTCTTTTGTCCGCAGCCCTCCAACCTGGAAAGTGAATCGTTCCGGCTTCAAACTGGCAATTGTAGTTAGGTTCGATGTCTCGCGTACGACCTCTTTGCCTGCTTGTCGAACGCTTTTAGTCTGCATTTTGATAATGGCGTTGTTCTTGACCACCGCGGTTTCCATATTTTCCGTATCGGTCAGCTTTTGAGCTGCTGACAGGGCAGTCTTTTTTCCGGCGTAAGACCCGACGTGTACGAGGTGCCAGCGTTTTCCCGGTGTTTCAACGACAACAAGAGACGGTTTATACCCTTTGGCTTTGAGTTTGGACACCATGCGGGTGGCGTTGTCTTTCTTTAAAAAAGCCCCGATCTGAACAGAAAATTCCGCCCTCTGCTGTTCTTGTTGCTCAGAGACCTCTCGGCTTTTTTTCACGGACTCTTGATCAGAAACTGGTTGCAGAGGACTCGTTTTTTTCGGAACCGGTTCCGGTTCGACCTTGATTTCAGAATTGTTATTCCAATCGGTTTGAACAACTCCTGCATCCTCAGAGTTGTTTTGATCATCATCTTGAAACAGAGGAATCTTGTTGCACGCTGAGAACAGGGTGGAAATTGTTAAGCAAAATACTATCAATACTGTCTTTTTGAAGGGGCTAAAGGACGTTATCTTCATTTTGCTGTTTTTGAAGGAGTTTATTCAATATTCAGGCGAATTGAAAAAAGTGTCAAAAAGAGTCCCATTTTTTGGATTACCTGTTCTGGCGAGATCATGATAGTTCTGAACGGCTGACACAGCATTTATTTCTTTTTTTGAAGGCAACTGTTTTTTTCGGAAAATTCCTGATTTCTGGCCTTCATTTCGTTCGCGAATAGAACATGTTCAGGTATTAGATTGCTGTCTTGGGAGATCCGCTTCAGGTTTTTCAACATCTCCTGGTAGGTGCTATTCTGTGGTTTAAATCCTGTCAAGGTCTCTTTCAGCCTGTCTGGCTCAGAATTTTCAGCTCTGTTCAACTTATTGATGACGGGCTGAGACATTCCTGGCATCCTAAAAACCTCCTGCCTGGCAAGTGTGCCATGCAGCGCCGGGAATTTATCCCTGATCAGCGACGGTTGATTATGAAAATTTCGCGGTCGGTTTCTGATTTCCCGAAACAAAGGCTCTCCCTGCTGTACTGCGAACTCGTTCTGGATTTGACTAACCCTTGCCTTAGCAGCTTCGGTTATCTCCGGCAAGAGGGTTTCTGACTCTGAAATGTATGATTTTAAAGGGTCTAAGCGTCCCTACTCAGAGAGATGCGTAGCGTTTTTGTTTACACTTGACGAAAACGACAGTTTCATGGGCGGCCGAGTTGTGCATAACCCTTTTTTTCCTGATCAGATAAACTTTTAAATTGGGTAACCTTATAAATATCTCTTTATTACAGTAAAATACAATAGAATTCCTTGAATTTTAACCGAATATTGAACCCCGTGCCCATCCATCCAGTTTTTTTGACTGTTTTCCACAAGAACCTTACAGAATAAAGGCTGTAACTGCAAGGAAAGAGAGCATCCCCTCGGGTTTGTCTAGAAAGTGAAATGAAGCATGACTTTTTTAAAAACACATAAAAACAAACAATTACCCTGAACAAGGGAAGGTTTTTCAGTTTTGACTTGATGAGGAGCAAGTCCCTTTTTTATTATTGAGTCTACAGGCTGTTTCCGGTTTTTTTCAATTTAGCTCAGTATTTCGCTGTCTGACCCGTAAACACTTCACAAAATCAGGCAAAAATCTATGGGTTCGACATTCAAATTGTTATTTTTGCTGTGATGCACGTTTTTTCAGTTAGAGGCTTCACAATTATGCTATCGAGAAAAAATGCACCTTTAATTTTTTTGATTCCGGCCATTTGGCTTCTTTTTGTCTTGATCCCGGGAACAACTGCATCCCAAACGGTTTCACCGCATGATGTCTCTTCTGAAATTGAAAAGATTATAGACCGTATCCAAACAGCAATGAATAGCAGCGATGAACAGATTGAACAAGGAAACTACGACCAGGCTCAGGACGGCACGGAGACATCAATCGATTCCTTGTCTATTCTGCTTGATCTGTTTATGCCGTTGACTGAACGCATTAAACTGATCTGGGAAAAAGAAAAAGAGATTGTTACCCAGACAGAGGGGCTTTCTAAGGAAACTGTTCGTGTAGGAAAAGCGCCTTCGGCAAAAATTGAAAACCTGGTCACAGCTCAGCAGGAGAACATGGGGCGGACCCAAAAGGCAGAAGACGCTATCGTGCAACAACTGAAGGGAAATCCCGATTCTCAAAATCTAAACAATGGAAGCAGACAACCATCCCCTCAAGGGGGCGATCAGTCTCAGATCGATTTGCTGAATCGGGTTGGGGGCCTTTTGAAAGAAGCAAAAGTACACCAGGGTGCAGCCGTTGATTTTCTTTCCGGGGATGAATTAAAAACGGCGCTGCAATCTGAAATCATGGCTGAGAAAAAGCTGAAAGAGGCGTTAGATGCCTTTCAAAATCAACAACAGCAAAATAATCGACAGCAACAGCAGCAGAAGCAACCCTCACAAAACGGTGATGAAAACAGACCCCAAGACAGGAAACAGGGGAGTCAGAAAGACTCCCAGGAGCCAAATCAGGATCCAGGTAGACCAGAAGCAAAGTCTGACACCACGCCCAACAACTCCGAGAAAAAGCTGACCCCCAAGGAGGCCTTGAAGGAGCTCTACCGGTTGCGAAAAGAGGCAGATGCTGAAAAGAAAAGACGGGAAAAGGCATCCGGAAAACAAGCGGTCCCGGGCAGGGCTCCTATCGAAAAAGACTGGTAATGACGATTCCTGCTCTGTATATCCATATCCCCTTCTGTCAAAAAATATGTCCCTTTTGCTCCTTTGCCGTCCGCCGGGATGACCTGCAAAAGCATACGCCCTATTTCGATATGGTCAAAAAGGAGTTTGCCCTTTTAACCCGTGCAATTCCTCTGGATTTTTCAGGAATAAAGTCGATCTATTTTGGAGGGGGAACACCGTCCCGGCTGCCGTTGACCACCCTGGAACAATGGGTTGCCTGGCTTGACGAAAAGATAGGCGGCAAATCACGGGCCCAGCGGTCGATAGAAGCTAATCCAGAGGATCTGTCTCTCGCATATGGGACCGGGTTGGTCCATCTGGGTTTCAACAGGATCAGTTTGGGAGTTCAGAGTTTCTGGGGGCAAGGACTGGAACTGTTAAAACGGCAGCATACACCCGCTGATTCTCGACAGGCCATCTCTAACGTTCTCCAGGTCGGAATCAACGATTTCAACCTGGACCTGATGTTTGGTTATCCAGGTCAGCGCCTTGAACACCTTCAAGCAGATCTGGCTGAGTTTGTGCATTGGAAACCGACCCACATATCGGCTTATTGTTTGAACATTGAGGAGAGGACGCCACTTTTTAAAAAACCGCAATGGCAGCGATGGCAGGACGATAATGAGACATTGATCGCGGACATGTATCGTCAGGTAGTCTTGTTTCTTGAAGATCACGGTTATCGGCAATATGAGGTCAGCAATTTCGCGAAGAAGGGACATCAGTCAAAGCAGAATCTGTACAACTGGTGTGGAAAAAACTACCTTGGACTAGGGATGGGAGCACACTCTCTAGTATATTCACAACGCTGGGGGAACCACAAACGTTGGGTGGACTACAAGAATGCGTTGACCGCTGGACGCTTGCCGCAGCAGTACCATGAATCCCTGGATCTGATGAACAAACGGGATGAAGTACTGATGTTAAACCTACGTCAGAAAAAGGGCTTGAATCTGCCGTCGTTTGAGTCGGTCTACGCTTTGGATTTGGAAGCTGTGTGGGGGGATGAACTTGAAAAACTAGAATCCGCTGGACTGGTAAAAACGACTAGTCACCGATTACAGCTGACAATCGCCGGCCTGCTGCTGGCAGATGAAATAACAGCGGTTTTAGCTTCGTTGCTGGATACCGGCTGAGGCATTTTGACGTGTGACCGATCCAAAAGACTGGATAAATTAATGCGCTGAGTAAATTCTTGAAAGACCACAGAAAATTGATAATGCTTGATTACCTTGATGCAACTCAATTTAAAAACACCTATTTTTCGTAATAATTACCTAGTAAAATAATAATGCACCTGCAGATTCAATGATTCAATGATTCAATGATTCAATGATTCAATGATTCAATGATTCTTGCACGGAGCGACGAGCTGATCCCATATTTCAGCAATCCTCAGAGTCTCCGCTGCATCTCTGGACCCGGTATTATTCGATTTGGAAAATACGCCTTTGGAATATGTTCAGGAGGAACTGCCGGGTGATTCATAGGACATCTCGAAGACAGACGTTGGCGCTGACAGAGTGCCTGCAGCACGAACGATGACGGGCAGGATCCCGTTTGTCGGAAATAATCGGCGTTGACCGGTTGGTTGTATCCTTTAGAAGATCGATAATTGTTTATAATTTTTTTGAAAAGAAACCATGAAAATACATGAATTTCAAGCAAAAGAAATAATTTCCCGGTACGGCGCGTCCGTACCTGTGGGCTATGTGGCAAAAAAAGTGGATGAAGCTTTGGATGCTGCAACGAAACTTCCGAGTGACGTTTGTGTTGTCAAAGCACAGATTCACGCTGGTGGTCGTGGAAAAGGTGGTGGTGTCAAGGTCTCCAAGGGTAAGGAAGAGGTCAAGACAAACGCAACTGCCATTCTGGGAATGCAGTTGGTTACCAAGCAGACCGGTCCGGAAGGACAAAAAGTAAAGACCCTGTTGGTAGAAGAGGGCATGGAGATCAAAAAAGAGCTCTATTTTTCAATTTTGCCAGATCGTGCGACACAAAAAGTCGTTCTGATTGCATCCACCGAAGGGGGGATGAATATCGAAGAAGTTGCAGAGGCTACACCGGAAAAAATCCTGAAGGAGTTCGTCGATCCGGCAATCGGTTTGCGTCCGTTTCAGACACAACGCTTGGCATTTGGTTTGGGGCTTGAAAAGTTCGATCCCAAGCTCATTCGTCAGGCATCGGCCTTTTTCATGAATCTGTATAAGGCCTTCATGGCAGAAGATTGCTCAATGCTGGAGATCAACCCGGTTGTGGTCACGGGTGACAATCGTATTCTGGCCCTGGACTGTAAAATGTCTTTCGATGACAATGCACTGATGCGTCATAAGAAGACACTGGAATTGAGAGACCTGGATGAAGAAGATCCGACCGAAATTGAGGCCAGCAATCATGATTTGAGTTTTATCAAGCTGGATGGAAGTATCGGCTGTATGGTAAATGGGGCTGGTTTGGCGATGGCAACCATGGACATTATTCAGCACTATGGTGGATCACCTGCCAACTTTCTCGATGTGGGTGGTACGGCAGACGCTGAAAGAGTGGAAGCAGCGTTCAAAATCATCACCAAGGATCCCAATGTGAAGGCTATTTTGATCAATATTTTCGGTGGTATTGTCCGTTGTAACATCATTGCAGAAGGTGTGGTTGCGGCGTTCAAAAAAGTGAATTTGAATATTCCCGTGGTCGTCAGATTGGAAGGAACCAACGCCGAACAAGCGGCAGAGATTATCGAACAATCCGGCATTGGCGATAAATTGACCATGGTTAAAGAGTTTGCTGCTGCGGCACAGGCTGCGGTTGAGCTTTCAAAAGGTTAAGACACAACATCTATCTAATCAAAATATTTATTGAAGGAATAAACCATGAGTGTATTAGTCAATAAAGATACCAAAGTAGTTGTGCAGGGTCTTACCGGAGCACAAGGCTCATTGCACGCCAGAGCATGTAAGGAATATCACGGGACACAGGTTGTCGCCGGTGTGACGCCGGGGAAAGGCGGACTTGAACATGAAGGT
>Ga0209249_1001576_pt1 | contig 21292 bp, 26 predicted proteins | sample SaaInlV_200m_DNA_4_FD_184653 | JGI IMG/M metagenome (GOLD analysis project Ga0209249, IMG submission 184653) | Marine microbial communities from expanding oxygen minimum zones in the Saanich Inlet - SI037_S3LV_200m_DNA (SPAdes) (version 2) | ecosystem: Environmental > Aquatic > Marine >...
CTACTGCGAAGTGGTACAATGATATCAATAAAACTGAAAAAAATGGTTGCACTTATTGCAATTTTTTTAATATTATTAAATACAGTCTCCGCATTAAATATCGATATATTGGATATTGGTGATGAAGAACAAGGAGATAATATTTATTTTGACGTACAATTAGCATTATCATATGAAGAATCAATTCAAATAAGTAATGGGGATTTATTCATCAGATATAGTAAATTAAGTATTACTGGCCCAAGTGGGTTTGAAGAAATTTGCCTAATAGAAAATGGGCAAATCACTGAATGTGAATTGGATATATCTTTGAATGAGATCATATCTTTTGATGAAAATAAAATAATTTATCAATTTGGATGGAATACTCCGAATAGTGTAAATGTCGGAACATATAGTGTGGACATGGAAGTATATTTGGCAGAAACAATTGATGTGCCATATTCAAAATGTAGTATTTTGACTGGAAGATACATGGCATTATACGGATTTAATCATGAAACTTTATATGATCCTTTTTTGGACTTAAATGAAGATAATTTGGTTAATCTTGAAGATTTAGTAATTTTTAAATCATCCCAAATCTATAGTGCGAATGGGGAATTATTTGGAAGATTTCAAGGATATTTTGCACTTGTTGGAGAATATGCAGTTTACAATTCTGTTTTGGATCTGAATGGAGATAGAATTATAAATTTTTCAGATCTTGTACTTTTAGCTCAAGAATTAGATTCGGATGAATTGGATTTGAATGGGGATGGAATTGAAGATCTTTCTGACATTATATTGCTTGCACAATATTTTGAAACTGGCAATCTAGAATTAGATTGGAATGGAGATGGAATTGTAGATTTAACCGATGTTGTATTAATCTCGCAGGATATGCAAAATGATTCTACTTTTGATGCTAATGGTGATGGAATATTTGACCTTACTGATGTAGTTATAATCGCAGAAATATATTCTACTCCGCGAATCTCAACAGAATATGAAATATTATTGGATTTGAATGGAGATGGAATTGTAGATTTAACAGACATCATTTTGCTTTCACAAAATATCCGAAATCCTGTCAATTATATTGATTTGAATGGAGATGGAGAAATTGATTTGACTGAAATTGTTATTGCTGCCGGAGAATCTGAAAATGAAGAATGGTGTGCAATTCAATTGGAAAGAATTGATAATCTTTTTGAGATTTATAATTCAGAAACACAGTCATTCAATATAGATGAATCAGATTCATCTGAAACTGATATTTCTGAGGAAGATTATGAAAATGTACAAAATTATGATTCGGTAGATAATACTGAGGAGACATATACTCCTGTTCAAGAATTGAATTTTGTCATTGAAGACCTATGGCCAATTACATTTTATATTATTGCCATAATCATTTCACTTGGCGGAATAATAATTTTGTCTAAACGAATTTAATTTAAAACTTGGCCCGTTTGGGCCAAAAAATTATTAGATTTCAGACGAAGGTATTATATTTATTAAAATATTTCTTTTTAAATGAAATGAAAATGACATATGGAAGTGAGTTCTATTTTTTTCTAAATGATTTACTTATGGATTCATTCCAAAATTCTGGTAAACCAGATTTTATTAATCCTTCAAAATCATCAGAAATAATATAAGAATGTGCTTTTTTCTCTTCTATTTTCGAGAAAGAATCTCCCACTTTCCCAAACATATCCTGTAATGCTTTTCTTTCAAATCTTGTTTGGAGTAATGATGGTTCTTTGAACAATAAAATATCGCAAAGTCTCAGAACATTTAGGTCCAGCATTGCTGAATTTTGGGTTATAAATATTAAAGATAGGTTTTTATGTCTTGCAATTGCTAATAATTCTGCCAAATCTTTGTTTGATTTTTTCATTGATGATCTTGAAGAAAATGAAATTCCCGCCTCATCTATTAATACTAACGAATTATTGGGTATTTCGGAAATATCATTTACATTTTGCACCCAATATGGAATTTTTGAATTATTGAAACCTATTACAAAAATATTTTTATTTAATATCGCTGCAGTTTCTACAAATTTCATCCCCAATGCAGTTTTTCCTGCCCCCCTTCTTCCAATAATTAACATGATTAATGAATGATCTCTAAACTGTTTCATAAATTTTTCAAAATTGCCATTAACTAATTGATTTACTTTAAAATTTGATAATGCAGAATTGAATCTATCTTGTTGAGTTATTTTTTGTTTTATTTCTTTTTGTTTTTTATATTTTTTTAATGGATTAAACATATTATCAATTAATATTTAATCAATATAAATTTATTGTAATTCTATTATCCGTTCCCAAGGATAATCGAAATTCCCAAAATGGCCATAACTTGCAGTTTTTTTATAAATTGGGGATTTTAATTCGAAATAATCTATTATTTCAGCCGGTTTTATGGGAAAATTCTTTTTTATTATTTTTATTAATTCTTCTTCCCTTAGTTTTGAAGTTCCAAATGTTTCTACAAATATACTTACTGGTTCTGCAACTCCAATTGCATAACTCAATCCAACTTCACATTTTTTACATAATCCATTTGCAACTAAATTTTTTGCAATGAATCTTGTTGCGTATGCTGCACTCCTATCGACTTTTGATGGGTCTTTTCCAGAAAATGCCCCTCCGCCATGCCTCCCCATCCCACCATAAGTGTCTACAATTATTTTCCTACCTGTTAATCCTGCGTCTGCATACGGGCCCCCTAAAATAAATTTGCCCGTAGGATTAATTAAAAATTTTGTATCTGCATCTAAAAGATTTAAACAGACAGGTTTTATTACTTCCTCAATTATATCTTGTTTTAATTTTTTATAATCTATTGTTTCATCGTGTTGAGTTGAAAGAACGATAGTATGTATCCTGACAGGTTTATCAGCATCATATTCAATTGTTACTTGAGATTTTCCATCTGGCCTTAAATAATTTAATTTATTTGATTTTCTTACATCTGCAAGTTTTTTTGTTAACTTATGTGCTAAAGAAATTGGCAATGGCATTAATTCTTTTGTTTCATCTGCAGCAAATCCAAACATCATTCCTTGATCTCCAGCACCTTGTTCTTTTGTATCTCCCTCATCAACACCTTGCGAAATATCTAAAGATTGTTTCTCCACATTTACTATAACTTTGCAAGTTGAAGGATTAATTCCGTGTTTTTCACTTATATATCCAATCTCTTTTACGGTATTTCTAGCAATATATTCCATATCCAACGTTGCTTTTGTACTTATTTCTCCAGCAAGTACAATTAACCCAGATTTTACCAATGTTTCAATAGCAACCCTAGAATTTGGGTCCTGTTTTAAACATTCATCCAATATTGCATCAGAGATTTGGTCGCATATCTTATCTGGATGGCCTTCCGTTACAGATTCTGATGTGAATAATTTTTTCATAGTTTGAAATTATTATGTTTTATTTAAAAAATTTATGAATCACAAAACCCATTATGAAATAATATTGTAAAATCGCGGTATAATTCTAAAAAATTAGTTATTTTGCCAACATATTCATGAGTTTCATGCATTTTTAAAATATAATCTCTATTTTCTTCATTTGGCAAAACCATTGTTTCCTTGAATAAATTATATACTGCATCCGGAGAATTTGAATCTATTAATTGTTTGTAATGTTCTTGAATTTCATCATCTAAATTCATCTAAAACTTACAATAAAAAGAGTATAAAATCTTTTTGTTACACCTTAAAGTTGGTCTCTTTTTCAGATTTTATTTCATCCACAGTCAAATATCTTATAATTTTTCCTTTTCGAATTGCGTTTAATCTTGCTTTAGCAAAATCATTTTTGTATTCATCTGGAACAATTATTTCATCAATCACCATTGTGTGTTTAATGAATGCTTTTTTGAAAGGTTGATCTATATCAAATGCATAATCTTCAAGTATTGATTTATCTGTTGTTGTTAAAACACAATAATTTGCTTTTGGTTCTTTATCTCCTTTTCCCGGTTTTCCAGATTTTGGAGCTTTTTCTTTAATTTTTAATTTACCATATTCGGTTTCAAAAGATAAATTTATGGAATTATAAGGAAATTTGCTACAGGCTTCAAGTATTTGTTCTTTTGTTAATTCTGTGTCTACTATATGTTTTTTTACACCCATTGCATTTTTTATTTGTTCAAATTCTATTGATGACTCTCCTGTTAAATCTTTTGTTGCAAAAATAATACCTTTTACTTTTACTTTATCTTTTATTGTATTTGCTAAAAATTCAACTAGTTCATTTGTGAACTCTGGGGAAGTTTTTATTTTTACTGCTTTTACCATTATATTTATATCTAATAATGCTTTATTTTCAAATGTCCCTGGTCCGAATTTTGTAAATTGATTGTGTACTTTCTCGTCGGATTTATTATTGAATAATTTTTTTATGAAATTCATGATTATGATTTTGAGTTATTTATTTTTATATTTTGTGGTGCTATAGAATTATTTTAAATTGGAAAGTTAAATAAATGCAATTTATTTTTAAATTTTGCAGTCCCGTAGTGTAGCGGTCAAGCATACGAGGTTCTGGGCCTTGTGACCTGGGTTCGAATCCTGGCGGGGCTATTTATTCTTCAAAATGTTTTAGAAAATTTTTTTGATACCGATAAGGAGATTCAAATTTTTTTGCTAACTCTAGATATTCAATTTTTATTTGTTTTTTAGTTGGGGTATCTAATCCTTTTAATCTATTAAATATTGCAGGATCATTAACTGCTTGCCTTCCAATCATTGCGCCTTTTAATCCTATTTTTTTTAATTCTTTTATTTTTTCTTTTGTGTTTGCATCGCCATTTGCAATTATGTTTTTTCCTGTTTTCACACATGCCTCATAAACGGAATAATCTGGAATATCAGTATATTTTTGAGAACCATGCCTTGCATGTACGATAAAAAAATCAGGATCAACACCCTCAATTAGATTCATGTATACTTTATTTTCTTTTTCAAATTTATTCATGCCCAATCTTGTTTTTATTGAACAATTATATCCATAATTATTTATTATTTTAATTAATTTTTTTGTTTTTCCAATTCTTTTTATCATTGCACATCCAAGGCCAACATTGATTACCTTTGGGCTTGGACATCCCAAATTTAAATTGAATCCCATGAATCCCTTATGTGGTTTAAACATTTTTAAAAATTTTTTTAAACGCATTTCGTTTCCTCCTAATAATTGAATTATTACAGGGGTTTTGTCTCGGAAATCTAGTCTTGACCAGGTTCCCTTATTACTCCTTGATAGGGCGTCGATCATGGTCATCTCTGTAAAAGTTATATCTGCACCATACTTGTAGCACAATGTCCTTAATGCACTATCAGAGTAATCCTCCAGAGGGGCCAACATATATGAAAATTTCATAAAAATTAAACATTGTTTTTACTTATAAATCTTTGTTGAATTATTAATTCAAGTTATTTAAAGAAATGATTAATTTTATAAATGATTCTTTTACTCAATGAATTATGCTCTTGTAGTGTAGTCCGGTCCAGCATTTCGGCCTCTCGCGCCGAAGACCCGGGTTCAAATCCCGGCGGGAGCATTTTTATTTATTAATTTTAGATATTTATTTAAATAACAGTTTTAATTTTACATTATGAATATATTCAAGCGTGAATTGAAAAAACATGATTTCAGAATTACTATCTTTGGATCATCGAGAATTAAAAGAAATTCAAAAGAATATAATCAAATTTATTCATTAGGTGAGCTTATTGGAGAAAAAGGATTTGATTTGGTTGCAGGGGGTGGCCCAGGATTAATGGCTGCTGCAAGTAGAGGACATAAATCCAAAAGAATAAACAATAGTGTACATTCAATAGGATTAGCAATAAAACTTCCCAGAAAACAAAAAGTGAACAGTGGTGTTAATGTCATTAAAGAATTTGATCATTTTTCAGAAAGATTAGATAATTTTATGTTTTTATCCAATGTTTTTGTTGTTGCGCCAGGAGGAATTGGAACATTATTAGAATTATTTTATACTTGGCAACTTATGCAAGTACATCAAATTTGTCATGTGCCCATAATCTTGCTAGGAAAAGAATGGCCAAGTTTAATCAAATGGTTGAAAAAATATCCACTTGAAAACAAATATTTTACTGAAAAAGAACTAAATTTATTATACGTGGCTAAAAATAATAAAGAGGCAATTGAAATAATTAATAATGCCCATTTACATTTTAAATCAGGAAAAGGCAAATTTTGTACTAATTACAAAAAATATAAAATATAATTAATTTTATAAATCATAAAAATAAATATTTGAATTATGAAAGAAGGTACAATATTCATTCTTTTTGGTGCAACGGGGGATTTAGTAAAAAGAAAGTTAATTCCCGCAATATATGATTTGCATTCAAACGGAGAAAAAATAAAGATTATTGGAATAGCTAGGCGTCAAAGCAATCCTGAAAAATTAATTAATGCTTCAAAAAAATATATATCCAATTATAATAAAAAAACATTAAATGAAATAAAAAACAATATGTCTTATATTCAGATGGATTTTTTAAATTCCGAAAAATATAAATTAATAAAAAAAGAATTGAGAAAGATAGGATATACTAGAAAATTATTCCATTTATCAACAATGTCTGAAAATTTTGAGAAAATTTCAGAAAATTTGAAAAAGATTAATGTTATTGATAATAATTCTAGTATTCTTTATGAAAAACCATTTGGAAATGATCTTAAAACTGCAAAAAAAATTAATAAAAAAATTAAATCAATTTTTAGTGAAAAAAATATTTACAGAGTTGATCATTTTCTTGGAAAGGAACTAATTGAAGGAATAATCTTTACTCGATTTTCCAATGAAATATTTGAGCCATTGTGGAATAAAAAACATATAAAATCCATTCGATTTTATTTAGATGAAGATATTAATTTAAAAAATAAAGCAGTATTTTTTGAAAAATATGGGGTAATAAAAGATGTTGTTCAAAATCATTTATTTCAGTTAATTGCATTGACATGCATGGAAAAACCAAAACAAATTAATCCGCACTCTATTCAAAATGAAAAAGCCAAAGTGTTAAACAAACTTAAAATCAAAGATTCCCTATTTGCACAATATAAGGGTTATCGTAATGAAAAAAATGTTAATAAAAAAAGCAAGGTTGAAACTTTTGCCGCATTGAAACTCGAGATTAATAATAAACGATGGAAAGGCGTGCCAATTTACTTGAAAACTGGAAAAAACCTTTCTAAAAAAGATACAAAAATTGTCATTGAATTTAAAGAGCCAAATTGTTCATTTTCAAAACCATGTAATTTTGAAAATAATTATTTAGAAATTAGAATTTGGCCAAACCCTGGAATGTCTATTTGTATAAATGAAAAATTACCTGGTAAAAATAAAATTAACCCAATTAAATTAGATTTTTGTTATGATTGCAAATTTGGCCCAAATACTTCAAAAGGATATAAAGAAGTATATCTCCATGCATTAAATAAGGATCAGCAACTATCCGTATCTTTTAACGAAATAATAAATTCTTGGAGGGCCATAGATAAATTGAAAAAAAATAAACTTTACTCCTATAAACCAAAATCTAAAGGGCCAAAAGAATTATTAAAATTTAATAAAAAACATGGAATTAAATTATAGCATATTTTATTATAAAGAAGAAGATTTTTAAATAATTAGTATTGAACAAATAAATGAAAAATAAATTTTATATTACAACTGCAATTGATTATGTAAATGGTGCACCCCATGTGGGCCATGCATATGAAAAAATTTTAGCTGATGTTTTGGCTAGATGGAATAGATTGAATAATGTAGATACTTTCTTTTTAACTGGAACTGATGAAAATGCTCAGAAAAATGCTCAAGCTGCAAAAGAAGCAGGAATAAAAACAGAAGAATTTGTAAAGAAAAATTCCGCAGTTTTTGAAAAATTATGTAATCTTTTAAACTTAACAAATGATGATTTCATTAAAACTACAGAAAAAAGACATGTAAAAGTTGCGCAGTCAATATTTCAAACAATTTTTGATAAAGGAGAAATATATAAAAAATCATATTCGGGATTATATTGTGAAGGATGTGAAGCTTTCTTAGCTAAACGAGATTTAGTTGATGAGAGATGTTCAGAACATAATAAAGAACCAAAAATAATTGAAGAAGAAAATTATTTTTTTAAATTAAGTAAATATGAAAAACAAATTTTAAAATTAGTTTCTAGTGAAGATTTTATAGTTCCAAAAGGATTTAGAAAAGAAATAGTTAATAGAATAAAAACAGATGGTTTGAAAGATATTTCGGTTAGTAGACCCGGAATGGATTGGGGAATAAATACTCCAATCGATGATAATCATAAAATTTATGTTTGGATTGATGCACTAAGTAATTATATTTCAGCACTAGATTATCCAAATGGAAAAAAATTTAATAAATATTGGCCAGCAGATATTCATGTTGTGGGAAAAGGAATAAATTGGTTTCACTCAGTCATATGGCCTGCCATTTTAATGTCTGCAGAAATAGATCTACCTAAAAAAATATTAGTTCATGGATATTTAACATTTAATGGACAAAAAATAAGTAAGAGTTTAGGAAATGCAATAGACCCCATTACTTTAATTGAAAAATATGGTGTTGATCCATTTAGATATACTTTATTAAAAGATATTCCTTTTAATCAAGATGGAAATTTTTCTGAAAATTCCCTTAAAGAAAGAGTGAATAATGAATTAGCAAATGATTTGGGAAATTTAATTGGAAGGGTTTTAACTTTGTGTGAAAAGTATTTTGAGGGCGAATTAAAAAAACAAAATGATGATGAATTATTAGATAAGTTAGATTTGTGTAAAATTGAAAAATATTTTTCTAAATATGAATTACATCATGCTTTAGAAGAGATATGGAAATTTGTTAGAGAAGCAAATAAATATGTTAATGATAAAGAACCGTGGAAAAATGAAAAAAATCGTAAAGAAGTATTATATAATTTACTTGAAGCATTAAGGGTTATTTCAATATTAATTTCTCCGTTTATGCCTGGAACATCTGAAAGAATAAATAATCAATTGGGAGTTGGAATAGGATTGATTGAAGATGTTAAATTTGGAATTCATGGAGATTATAATGTTAAAAAAGAGGGAGTGTTATTTAAAAAAATAGAATGATATCAATAGATGATTTTGGAAAATTGGACTTACGTGTTGCTGAAATTTTAGAAATAGATGATCACCCTAATGCAGATCGACTTTATGTTATGAGAGTTAAAGTTGGAGATGAAGAGCGAACAATCGTTGCCGGAATAAAAAAACACTATATTAAGGAAGAATTAATTGGTAAAAAAATAATTATTGTTGCTAATTTAGAACCTGCGAAACTTCGAGGAGTTGAAAGTTCGGGAATGTTACTTGCTGCATCAGATAAAGAAGATGTTGTCCTCGTTACAATTGATAAAGACATAGAATCTGGAACTAAAATAGGTTAATTTATTAAAAAATGGTATGGCGCCGATCGGATTTGAACCGACGGCCGCTCGAGTATCAGTCGAGTGCTCTACCAGGCTAAGCTACGGCGCCACATAATTATCAAGTGAATTTATTTAATTTATAAAATTAACTATTATACTAGAAATTGATTTGTTTCTTTTTCATGTTTAATCGTTGTAGTCTTTTCTGGCCCATAATCATGCCCCGGATAAATTTCTGTATTTCCAGGAAGATCCATTAGTTTATTCAAACTTTCAAACTGCTCTTTTATGTCGCTTCCTTTGAATCTTTCTCCAGTTCCCCCTATCGTACCCACAAATAATAGATCTCCGGTAAATAATTTATTTTCTACTAAAATACAAATATGATCTTTTGAATGTCCAGGAGTATAAATTATTTTTAGAATCAAAGATCCTAATTTTATTTCCTGATTAGCCTTAATAGAGATATCATGATCTTCTGGAGATAATTCATGTTGAATTATTTTGGCACCAGTTAAAGATTTTAATTCTTTATTTCCAGCAACATGATCCATATGAGAATGAGTATTAATTATATATTTTATTTCAAACCCTTTTATCTCTTCTTTTATTTTGGAGATATCTACTGATGGATCAATTATTGCACCTTCTTTTGTTTTTTTATCAGCAATCAAATAAGCAAAATTCGCATCATATCCGGAAGGTATTTGTTTTAAAATCATTTTAATGAATTTATGGAAGGAAAGTTTTTGTTTCTTTAATTTTATCTGGTAAATATTTATTCATAACGTAATTTAATCCCCATGCAGCTAATGCTTGTTGTTCTGCCCTTTGACCCATTTTTTGCATTAATTCTAAAGCTTTTCTCCATTCTTTATGTTCTCTCACAAATGGATCATTTTTTAATACATCTTTTATTTTTTTCTTGTCTACATCTTTTAATGGATGTGTTGGCAATTTATAATCGATTATATCTTGCGGAGTAACACCTAAAAATTTTGCTTGAGGTACACAAAAATATTTATTTATGTGTGCAGCATTTCCTGAACCCACTTTTAATGTTCTGTAAATTGACATAAACCCATATGGATCTGAATCTGTGAATACATATACTGGAATTTTTTTATCATCTGCTAATCTCCTTATGAATCTTCTGCATGCCCTTGTTGGGACCCCACCCATGGAGATTAGAATGCAATTTTCTTTTCTCCAATAGTTATGTTTTACTAATCTCTGAAACATACCTGCTGTTTCGATTGCTAAAATAAATTTTGCATCTGTTTCGAATTTTAATTGTTCTACTGATGATGGAATGGAATATGCCCCAGAACCAAATTTTGTACAATCAATTTTTATTTCTTTTCCGGTAGAAGTATCTTTATCTATTACTGTTAATGCTCCTGCAATATCTCCACCTTTTTCTTCTGGTACGAATCCTAGTTGTTCCCTATTTACCATAAACATTGCTTCAATATCATCCATTACAGCGTCAGATTCTGGTTGTTCCTTGAATCTTGCATCACCCCAATTTTTTGATACATAATATGCCTCTCTTTTAGTAGCCATATCATTTCCTTCAATGACTTGTTTTGATAGGGTCATCATTTTTAGAGTTTGAGCAAATGATTTTATTGTATTTACGGTTAATGCCCTTACTTTTTTTGCACCCTTTAATTCAAAATAACCCACTTTTGGATCATAATTTACATTCTTCAAAGATCTAATTGGTATCTTCACTTCTGGTTTCTGCTTTTTGTTAATTTTTGATTTAACATCTGTTGCAGTTTCCGTAATTTTTGTTAATACATCGCTCATATTTTTCTTGACCTCTCTAATTGATCTTTTAAATTTTCATTTATTAACATTACATCTGGATCTTGCAGATCCAATAATTCTTTTAATGCATCTCCAATTATTGGAACATATTTTTCTAAATAGGATCTTTTTTTTGCTTCATCCTTTACTTTTTTTTGCTTCCTTACATGTTTTCCTAATTGCCTTCCACATTCTTGTACTGCTAATTTTATTTCTTTTATTATTTCTGGATAATGGGCAATTGATTCTTTTGATTCTGATGTGAATGGCACCCATACCGATGCTATATGTACTACAATTACTACTGGACCAACTGGAATATTTTTCCCAGATTGTTGTAACCCATATTGCCTCCATTTAATATCGGTAATTGATTTTATAGAGGAACAGGCAGATTGTTGATATTGTAATGGCACCCTATTTGCAAATCTAATTATTTCTGATGCTGAATCTCCAGGCAATTTTCCACCATATGCAATTCCTGCCTCTACTACAAATGGATTCCCACGATATACCGCGGCTGGACGAGTTACCGATGCATAAAAATCTGCATCAAATTCTTTTTTCAAACTTTTTGTTAATAATTCATTTCCAATTGGAGATAAACAATTCGTTGGTGGAGCAATAAACTTTGTTCCTCTTATTGCTTTCAACAAATTATCTGCTTCATCTTTTGCGATTCTTGATGGCCTAGAGTTTGTATAAAGTTTTGCTAATTCGCAAATCTTTTTTGCTGTTCCGGCACCAATCCTCGAAAATTCTGTTGTTAAAAAGGATTGTAATGTTTTTGCTTTTGTTGCCTTCAGCATATTAATTAGAATTCCCAGTTCTATCCCATCTGGGTGCGGTTTAATTTCTTTTGGCTTTATTGGTAAATCTGTTGTTCCCCTTGGATAATCTATTCTTGTTCCATCTGGTTCGATTAATGTTAGTCTTGCATGTGGATTTGAAACTGCAGTATACTTCATATATTCTGAAACTGACCTTTTTCCCCTTTGATATTTTCCTTCCATTTCTATTGAAATTTTTGTACCGTGGTCCTTGTCCCATTCAATGATCTCTTTTTTTGCAATTTCAGATTCGTTTTTTGTTGTATCTAAATGTAACTCATAATAGTGGGCCGGATCATTTTTTCCAATTTTTGAAATAATCTTTACTGGTTTTCCAGTAGTTAGTTGCCCATATAATCCTGCTGCAGAAATCCCAATTCCTTGTTGCCCCCTTGTTTGTGAAAGCTTGTGAAATTTTGAACCATATAATAATCTACCAAAAATATTTGGAATTTGTTCTTTTACAATCCCTGGCCCATTGTCCTCTATCGTTACAAGGTACCTTTCCGGGGTTGTTTGTTTGACCTCTACAATTACATCTGGAAGTATATTTGCATCTTCTGCCGCATCTAGTGCGTTATCTACGCCCTCTTTGATTGTTGTTGAAATTGCCTTTAGGGGATTATCAAATCCCAAAAGATGCCTATTTTTTGTAAAGAATTCTGAAATAGAAATATCTCTTTGTTTTTTTGCTTGTTCTATTGCGTGAGAAATTTCTTTTTTATTTTCTGATAATGTTGTTTGCATTTTGTAGATTCCCATTAATTAGTTTATAAAGTTTACTACATTAAAATGCTAGGGTTACTAGCATTATTAATATTCCAAAAAATATTCCTGCAATTACTTGTGCAATTGTGTGGCCCTCTCTTTTTAATTTTTCTTTTCTAGAATCTTTTGGATCTAATTTTTCTAAAATTCTTTTCTGTTTTCCTACTTCTAACCTTATACCAAAAGAATCTCGAATAATTATTGAAGAAATTGCCAATGTTACTAAAGATATTGGGGATAAGCCATTTGTTAAAAATATTGCTACACTCAGTGCGGATACAAATGATGAATGAGATGAAGGCATTCCCCCATCTAGAAAGAAATATGAAAATTCAAATTTCTTATGTTTTATTATTTCGGTTATTATTTTTATTAATTGCGGGATGGCCATTGCCAATATTAGGCCTAGAAATATTTTATAGAATGAATATTCTATCATGATAATTCCTCGGCCTCTTTTTGTTTTCTTATCCACATATATGCATGAGTTTGGGGTGCACCATTTAAAATAATTTCTATTGCTCTTCTCGCCATATATACTCCCTCTTGTTTTCCAATTATTCCCACTGTTTTTCCATATACTGAAATGAAAGTGTTAGTCATCAATTCTATTGTTTTTCTAGCCTTTCCATCTGTACCGATTATTCTGGACCTTAATCTTTCTTCTGATTTTTTTGATGTGCCTGCATAATCTTGAATTGAGACTGAATCAAACATATATAATTCATTTTTTAATAAAAATGCTTTATTCGGATTGAATCCTCTCCCTATTGCTTTTACCATCGAAACTGTGATCAATACACTCAAGGAATCTTCTCCACTAACAATTACTTCACCATCTTCGGAATTTACTTGAATTCTCGTATTCATCTCTTTCTCAATCTTCCTTTTAGAGGTTCCCTTTTCTCCGATTAGCACAGCTATTCGTTCTTTTGTGATTTTTATTTCTTCTTGCATTTTAGAATTCTTCAAATTCTGACATTTGTTTTAAGAAGCCTCTTTGTTTTAACCAAACTACTTGTGTTTTGTTATATTTCCAAAGAATATCGCACTTTTTAGTGTCGAATTCCCATGGTTCAATTAAAACTATATCTCCGGCTCTAACCCATAAGGACCTTTTTAGTCTTCCAGGGATTCTTGCTAATCTTGTGTTTCCATCTAGACAGGCAACGTACATCCTTGATCCACCTAATCTTTGAGTTACAGTTCCCAAGATTTCTTTATTTCTTGGAGTCCTTACTCTAATCGGTTGATCTGGTGCATCATTTTTTTTCCCTGGTTTCTTATATGCCATGATATAATGGATAAGAAATTGTTTTATAAAGGTTTGGAATAGAAAACTTTAAATATGCAATAATATAAATAATATTTATATTATAATGGCCAAGAAAATATTGAGTGTCACAATAGATGAAGATATTCTTTCTAAATGGAAAGGGTATGCTGATAAAGAGTGTATTAATTCTTCTAAATTAATTGAAAAATTACTCAAGGAACATTTGAAAAGGCGGGGTGCAAATGTCTAGAAAAATCTTCGGGAATTTAAAATGTTCTGCCACATTAATCACTATTATGGTAAGTTTTAGTTTGATGATTTATTTCTTTGGATTTAGTCTTACAGGTTTTGCAATTTTTTCAACAGGCTCTGAATCTGATTTTGATGAGGGCACCTATACTAATACTGAATATGATGGTGATCATGTTGGGCTAAGTTCTGGACAAACAAGTGGAACCTCGTTATTCCCCCGATAGGAATATTTATGTAGGAGTAATTTTAATATTAGTATTAATTATTAGTGCTGCAGGGTTTACACTTTGGCATAGGAGACGAATGAGAATATGAAAGGGTTGATGTTATTGATATTTGTATTGTTTTCTTTTAGTGTTAGTGCTCAACCTTTGTTTGATGTTAGTGTTTCTTTATTACCTGAATTTGGAGAAGTTGAAGCTGGTGGTAATTTGATAGTTACTACTAAGATCATTAATCAAGGAATTAGTGAAGCGAAAGATGTTTTGATGGAGTATACTGTATATGACCATAATAGAGAAAATAAAATTGTAGAAATCTCTGAAACTGTTGCAGTTCAAACTACTTTTTCAAATGTCAAACATATTTACATTCCTAACTCTTTATCTGAAGGAAAATATTTTATAAATGTGAAAGTTCTTTATGATGGAAAAGAGGCAAGTGCTAGCAGTAATTTTTATGTCAAATCTGCTTCAGAATATGGAAAGAAATTAGTTATTTATTTGTTAATTGGGTTGTTGGTTATTTTTGTTATATTTACAATAGGTTTTTATCGTTTTACTCAAAAAATGATTCAAATAGGGGGAATTAAAAAATGAAATTAGGGATATTAATTATTTTGGGAATATTTATTGGATAGATAATAAAAATAAAGTTAATCGTTATTTGACCTATTCGTTTTTTGTGTTGGCTTTGGCATTTTTCATTGAAACCTTGAATATATTTGATATAACTCGGTTGCAAGTCCTCTCTAGGTTTTTTTCACTTATTTTTGTTATTCTGATGGCAGTAGTAACCATGGAACTGAGAAAGAAATATTATAAAATTTTATTTAAATTTAAAAAAATGAATAATGGAGGTAAGAAAAAATGATTGAAATATTTATGAATTACACATTAATGAGGACTGCTACTTTTATTGGTTTAATTGTTTCTGCAGTAATATTTTTAATTCATTTGAGTATTTTTTGGGTAGATAAAAAAAGAGATAGTAATGATTTCTTCACTTATGCATTTTTTGTATTAATGCTTGCATTTTTGGTAGAAACACTCAATGTTTACCACATATTTTATTCTGGATGTGTTTCCAAGGTTTTGTTTTTAGTATTTATGGTTAGTACTTTAATTGCTTCATTAAAATTGAGAAATGAGGCTTGTATTAACCTAACAAATAATAAGAATTAAGTATTTTCTTCTTCTTTTTCTTCTTTTTTTAACCTTAATAAGATAGTTATTCGGTATACCAGTTTTCCCTTCTGTTTGTTCTCTCCAACCAGGGAACGACTCATCTTTGTTGTCCCACCAAATTTATTTTTGAATTTTTTTCTTAAAGAAAATGCTGCCCTTGAGGAGGAGATTAAAACATCATAACCCTCTTTCCTTTCAAAAATATCTGTTACTTCTGCACCATCCTTGGCTATTTGAGAATTTACAAATTTTAGAACTTCGTCATCCTTTGGACGAACCTGCACAATTGCCTGGTATGCTTTTCCAGTAATATATTTTTTCATCCTAACTTAAACACCTGCGCATGTGGCACACCATCAATTTTTATTATGGAATCTTCTTCCAGTATTCCAGCAGTTATTGCTAATTTTATTGAATTTTTTCCAACTATATTTAAATTTAGGGAATCTTTCATGATTTTTATTATTTCTTCATTGGATTTTATATCGCCCTTATAGAATCTTTCAGTTATATTTAAATTCAAATCGCCTTCAGAAATTTCTTTTCCTATCAAATCATCGTCTGATATTGCAACAATATATCTATCATTTGATTTGTGGAATTTCACATACATTATCCGTGATACCCTGCCTTTTCTTTTGGTAATTCTTTATCCCAGGTCTCGATTATTAATTTCATGTACCTTTTTTGAGTTTTTTTTATTTTCGACCATTTCGCCCATAGTTTTTTTATAAACTCTGCTCCAAGCTCGTCTTCCTCTAGATCATAAAATAAACATTTTTGATAGAGTGATCCTATTTTTTTATAAAAATCATACATCTCTTTTCTCGTTGCCTCTGGCAAATTATTTGCCGCAATCATTGAATGAATCGAATTTGGATTTGGACTAGCAACTGGGTCCAATGTTTCTAAAAACCCTCTTAATTTTCCAGCCATCACCCTAAGGATCGCTTTTACCGGTCTTCCTGACCTATTCTCTTCTAATGCCCTGATCTCGAATTCTTTGTCTAATTTATTAAAACTCGGCAGTTTGTGTTTTTTTATCAAAACATCATATTCAGATTTTATTGTATCCATTTTATATTTTTGATTTTATTGGGTGTTTTGCCCCGCATGCAGTACATTTCAATACTTGAATTTTTCCTTCTTTCAATATTTTTGTATCTGGCTTTTTACAATCTCTGCAAATTACAAATTCATTTGCATATTTCTCTAATTTTTTATTGATTAGTATAGAAGATATTTTTCTGCCGAGAGTTAATCTTTGCCCATCCAATACTCCTGGCGCAGCTAATTCCCTTAATAGATATTTTTGAATATGTTTTACATCCCTTCTTAAAATTGTAGCGATTTGATTAAAATTTGTAATTGTGGTTTTATTACCCTCTATTCTTCCTTTTACTTTTGGCATTTCAAATCTATCCTTAGCAATTGATTTCTCTGGAAGCTTTTCTTCTGCCCTGTCTAATAATTTTTCATAATCCATATAAAAAAATAGTAATTTAATTAGTTTATAAATGTTTTTAAAGGAAATTTATTACTCGATTAATTTTAATCTTCCGGCCTTTATTTCAAAAATTTCGCCTTCTTTTAATAAATCCTGAATTAACTTATTTGTTTCCCCTTCGCCAATGCCAACTTTGGAAACAATTTCTGTTGTTTCGGCACCGTCTCCAGTATCGATCTTTGCAATAATATCTAGTATCTTTTGACGATCTGCGCCATTCCCAGGATCATCGGTTACAAGTTCCTCTCCTTCTATTTTTGGAACGGTATTCTCTTCTTTTGTCTCTTGGATCGGTTTTTCAGAATTTTCTTCCCTTTCGCCATAAATCTTTGTTAATTCTAATTTTCTCAATTTTATCCATTCTGGTTTATCTAATTTTCTTACAATTTCTGGAACTAAATAAGTTGCACCATTATACTCTCTTGCTCTTGCAATCACCAATATTGTATCCCCTATTTGTATATCTTCCAAAATCTTCGTATCTTCATTCCATGCTTTTAAAGAAATATTGTCCGATCCATCATCTAGAGTTAACGAAACATAGGTAGATTCATCATTTTTATAATTCATAATCACATTAGCAATAATGTTTGCCCTCGATACTTTGTTATCCCTTACTTGAATATAGCTTGGAGTCCATTCTCCTTCGGGTTTTACAAATTCCCCATTTATTAGATCTGAAATCCATACTTTGTAGGCTGTTTGCCTTATTTGCGAGTCTGCCATTTTTTAAATTTTCTGAATATATCCTCTTTTTGGTTCAAAGATATCTCCATTCCTTTTTAGTTTTTCTATTGTGTCATATATCTTATCCTCTGGTATGTTTTTTTCTTTTGCTTCTTCCATTATTAAATCCATCGCAATTGAGACTCCTTTTTCTTCCCCGCCCAATTTGTTTATTATCTCTTTTATCATTATAATTTTATTCCTTACGGAGGATGGAGTAGATGCTGAAAATCTATCTATATCGATTTGCCCGGTTTCTTGATCCATTCCAATCTGCATTAAACAATATTTAGTTAATTTGATGGCCAATTTTGCATCATCTCTTGTCACTTCCTCGGAAAGCCTTATTTTTGCAGATGCTTCTGAAAGTCTTACTATTGCCTCTAACTGTCTTGCAGAAATTGGAATTGACTTTTGGCCCTCTTCCCCTTGAACAGAATTTCTCAGGTTTACATAAAAATCTTTTATTTCATCAGAGGCTTCTACAGTCATTTTTGGAAGAATACTTTTTTTTGCATAGGCAATATATTTTTTCATCAATTTGGGGTCAATTATATTCTCTTCTTCTTCTTTTGCCTCCCCCCTATAGAATTTTAATATGTGTCCGGCAATCCTAGCATCTTTATCTTTATCAGGAATATCTCGGATAGGAAATATTAAATCAAACCTATTAATCAAGGATGGCGGTAAATCGATTTGTGCCGGCAATGGTGTATAGGGGTCAAATCTGGACAACTTTGGATTTGCCGCAGCCAATACTGTTGTTTCTGCCCTCAATGTTGCTTGAATATTTGCTTTAGAAATTGTAATGGTTTGTTGCTCTAATGCCTCGTGTAATGCACTTCGATCCTCATGTGACATCTTATCTAATTCATCTATTGCACAAATTCCTTTGTTCGCTAATACCATTGCTCCGGCCTCTAGGCTCCATCCTTTCAAAAATTCATCTTTAACTACGGCTGCAGTCAAACCTGCCCCAGATGCACCCTTTCCGGAAATGAATCTTGCTTTTGGTGCAGATTTTGAAATGAATTGCAATAGCTGTGATTTTCCTGCCCCTGGATCTCCGACAAGTAAAATATGTATATCTCCTCTCCGGATTACACCATCAAACATTACTTTTCTTGTGCCTGCGAATAATTGTAAAACTAATGATGCTTTGATCTCCTTATATCCAAATATGGATGGTGCAATAGAATCTCGTAATTTGTTAAAAATCTCCTTATCTTTTGCTAAGATTCTAATATCTTTCAATTCTTCTTCATTGATGTCCAAATCTTCAAATGCCTCTTGGACCGGTTCTATATTGTTTGCATCTACGGCCAAATCAAACATTCTTGATGGTGTGCCAGTCTTCAATAGAATTGGGACTTCCTTTAAGATTCCCATTACCCTCACTCTTGTCCCGGGAGTTGTTTTTTGTTCCATCCTTGGTTCAACTAAATCCTCTTGTAAGAATACTTGCAATCTTTTTGGTTGTGACCCTCCGTCCAACATATCGGGAGATTCCTCTAGAATTATTCTTTGAGCATCAACCATATCTTTTTTTAATAATTTGAAATGGCCTTTTCTGCCACAACTACATCTGGTTGGCTCTTTGAAAGCTTGCTCTATTTGTAAAATGGATAATAGATTTCCGCAAGTAGGGCATTCGAATTTTGCAGAAATTGCCTGCGGCCTTACATCTGATGCCTGACGTACAATCCCCTCAATAATAATCATACTGAATAAATCTGCACTCCTTACATTCCTAATTTGTCTTTTTTGAGAAGCTGGAAGATTAGTAAATCTGATATTGAATGTTTTCTTTTCTGGCAACTCTAATTGATCTATTGCTAGGCCCGCATTTAGGAAAGTTTCATAGGGTTCATTTAAAAATTGTTCGGATAATTCCACATCGAATTTGGATAATTCTAAGAAATCTAGTGTTATGGATTTATTTCCCCATTTGACAGCATCATTTAGCTCCTTTATATATACTGTTTCTAGGAATTCCTTGAATCTTTCTATCTGATCTAAAGCGTCTTTTGGCAAATTTATCTCCTCTTTACCATGAGGAGTTTACCCTAGTTTAAAAAAATATATGTTGGAAAGTGATAAAAAGAAAAAAAAGTTATTTTAACTTTCTTAAATTTGCAGCTAATGTTTGAACTGCAGATTTTAAATCCGATTCAGATTTTGTTCCAGTACAGACAATTTTTCCATTACTAAATAGTAGGAATGTTGCTTTTGTACCTGGCAATTTATATACCAATCCGGGGAACTGCTCTGGTTCATATTCTGAATTCTCTAGTTTCATAGCCAGTTCATTTAAATTTAAATCTAATCCAATATCTCCGGATGCCACCATATTCTGCACAGTGATTTTTGGTTTGATTGTTACTTTTACACCAATTTTTGCTACTGCTTTTATTATCTCATTTATGGATTCTCGTACTTTTTTCAGTGATCTTGCTCCAGTGCTAACAATCTTTCCTGAACTAAAAATTAATGCTGTTGTTTTTGGATCTCTTATCCTCATAACTAATCCTGGAAACTGCTCAGGATTATATTCTGTATTGGAAAGTGTTTCTGCCAATCTTATTAAATGTACATCGTGCTCTAAAGAAGTTGAACAAACAATGTTAACGATTTTGATAGTTTTTTTACCCATTTGATTTTCCCCCTGAAAATTATATATAAAGGATTAGAGGAAGAGTATATAAATGTTTATAAAAAGCCGTTGTTATTCACCAGGAATTAATTTCTATATAAATTTCGAATTTCTTTGATTTTATTTCTAATTTGTCTTTGATTGGATATAGTTTCTTTTCAAAATCTAGATTGTTGGCACCAACTTTTGATTTTATCATATCTCCCCATTTTGAAATATCTAATTCTGAAATTATTGCTAAATTTATTTTATCTTGTTTTTTTAGATCATTCTCTTTTCTAATATCTTGGATTCTCCTCATTAATTCTCTTGCAAATCCTTCTTTTTCTAGTTCTTCATTTACTTCTGTTTCTAAAATTACTTTTCCCCTGTTGAATTCAGAAGAGACCAAATTTTCCGGTAAATGTTCTTTTACAATTATGTGTGATTTATTTAATTCAAATTTATTAATTTTTAATGTGCCTTTTTCATTTAGTTCGGTTAATAAATCATCATTTAATTCTTTTCGAATTATTAGTGAATCTTTTTGAAAATCTTTCCCTATTTGAGAATAATTTGGAACTATTTCTAATCTTGCGCCGGAAAATGTATTTTCA
>Ga0209249_1001583_pt1 | contig 21203 bp, 24 predicted proteins | sample SaaInlV_200m_DNA_4_FD_184653 | JGI IMG/M metagenome (GOLD analysis project Ga0209249, IMG submission 184653) | Marine microbial communities from expanding oxygen minimum zones in the Saanich Inlet - SI037_S3LV_200m_DNA (SPAdes) (version 2) | ecosystem: Environmental > Aquatic > Marine >...
ATTATTTACAAGACCGCATTTCAAAGCTGCACCAGATTCCACCCTTGGCGGATTTGGTCAAAGCACGCGCCAAAGAACTCAATTTGGGTTGGTCTTTTTCATCTACCCCAAATTATTGAGATGATACAATTTTAGGATGGAAAAAAATGAAGAACTTGATTTCTGAACAATATAGGGGAAGTATCTTCAACAGCGATTTTGAATATTTTGTGCATATTCGGCGCACAAAAGGCATCTTTGGTTTTCGTCGAGAAAAAAAAGTTAATTTTCCATTGAAATGCGCTTATTGTGGCTCTCCGGCAATTGATAGAAAAATTGAGATCGGCAAGCCCGAAATAAATTTGTTTACAGGGATAGGAAAAGTGCCCTATTGTAAAGAGCATGCAGAACCCATATATGCGAATATTTTGCATCAAAAAAATGTTTATGTTCCTTTACTGGTTATTACTATCACCTTGGTTTTTTACAGTTTTCTCTTTCAGGGGAAGATTAACAAAATCACCATATTCTTTGCTTATTGGATTGTGTTCTCCATTGCCACGTTTGTAGCAAATGCTGTCTACATCATAAAAAGGAGAGGCAGTCTACAAAGTGTCAAAAACTTAGGGAGATTAGAGGATAACGCAAAAAGATTTGTCGGTGTTACCTGTGTTTATTATGATATTCCAATATATACGCTGGGTTTTAGGAATAAAGAATATTATGATGAATTTTGTAACTTGAATTACCAATTGGTTTTGAACAAAGAATACAGAAAGAGGGAATGAAGGCTTTATACAAAAGAACAGGTCTTCGTACGAAGACCTGTTTCCACAGTAGAATCAAAAGCAAAAACAACTCAAAGAAGAGGTAATCATCAATGAAAAGAAGAATTTTAGTATCAGGCGCAGGCACGGGAATCGGACAAGCTACAGCAAAAACACTAGCCGATAAAGGCTATGCCTTGGTCTTGCTGGGCAGAAATAAAGAGAAATTAGAAGAAACACGCGCGATGCTAGCTGAGCCTGCGGCACATGCGATCATTGCCGCAGATATCCGCAACGCGCAGGAGATCAAAAAAGGCTTGGAAGAAATTGATCCCCTTTTGCATGGAGTCATCGCCAATGCAGGGCTGGGTGGTGAAAATCAATACGGCGAAAATGATCGTTGGCAAGATATTATTGAGACTAATTTGACAGGAACCTATCAACTGGTTGAAGAGGCTTTCCCCTATTTTGCCCCCAAAGAAGATGGATATCGGCATGTTCTCATCATCTCATCCATTCTGGCGCGTTTGGGCGTGCCGCGTTATACGGCATATTGTGCATCGAAGGCTGGTTTATTGGGACTGATGCGCTCCTGGTCTGTCGAGTTGGCGGCGCAGAATATTTTGGTCAATGCGATTGCCCCGGGCTGGGTCAATACCAGTATGGCACGCCAAGGCTTGGTCGAGATGGCAGAACATACCAAAAAGGATTATGAAGATGTTCTCCAGGAACAGATGTCACATGTATTGCTGGGAAAAATGAGCGAACCCGAAGAGATCGCGGAGCTGATCGCTTATTTGATATCCCCGCAACAGACTTCGATCACCGGGCAAACGTTCGATATCAATAACGGCGCCATTATGCCGGCATAATTCGGTGCGGGCTATAAGCCCTTCCTCAGTACATGGAAGCCCTTCAGGCTGGACGTTTTTAGCCCCAAAGGGGCTTTCATGAGTTGAGGCAGGACTTTAGTCCGCACGAGGGTATGAAAAAAAGCAAAACGGGACTTCGATGAAGTCCCGTTTAATTTTAACCTGCAGCCATCCCCGCTGTGCTAAAATCGAGTTAGTATCTATCCAAAAATATTTCAAAGGAATATCTCAGACGTGCATTGCACTTTGCAAGTGCGTTGCCTGTCGGGTTTTCAAGTTCAACTTTACTTGCTAGAGCCGATGTGCAACGCATCAACAACAGATGCAATGCACATCTCGCTAATTTCAGGATAGGTTCTTAATAAGGAGCTACACATGACTCTCTCTGAATACTACCAATGGCTCAAAAAAGACTGGGCAAAAGTGGGGCTTATTCTCGCGGTCTTCTTATTGATCTTTCTTTTTGTTTTTGTACGAGATGATGACTTCGTTGTCTTTCTCCTTTTGCTGCAAACACCCCTCTATATGCTCCATGAAGCAGAAGAATATATTTTCCCCGGCGGCTTCGGGAAATACTTCAACACCAAGATATTTAAGCTCGAAACCGAAGATGCGCCTTTGGATGAAAATTTCATCTTCTTTGTGAATGTCATCCTGATCTGGATCGCCCTGCCGCTTTTCGGGCTTTTATCCACAATTGATTATCGCTTTGGTTTGTGGATTCCCTATTTCTCCTTTTTCGCAGGCGTAGCGCATATCGCCTTGGCGATCAAAGCCAAAAAGTTATATAGCCCGGGGCTGATCGTGAGCCATATCTTAAGTCGTTCTCGCAACCAGATTCTATTGTCCCCGATCCGTACAATCCCCAGGATTATAACAGGTACACATACACTCGGAATAATCCCGTTAAGTATACAGATCCGAGTGGGCATGGGATATGTGACCAATGGGGAAATTGTTATAGCCAAGAGTCCACAGGTTCAACGGATGTTACAGAATGGTTAGCTGAAGAATTGAATTCGCAATTAACTGAGATGGAGTATTCATCTGGGTGCTACGGCAATATGGGGTGCGCAGCTGAGCGTATTGGGAATTTGTATGGCTCGCACCTAAGACTCTTCGGAAATTACGGTCTCTATGACATAAAAAGAGAAATGCAAATTGAGATTGGTAACGCCATTGTGCTATGTGGATCTGATGGATGTGGCTGGGTAGATTACTCTGCACCAGGAAACATAATGTATGGATATCTATCAGCTGCTCGAGGCGTTCCCCAATGGACTTCTTGGTTAGCAGGAGGGGGATTAGAAACGAAAGATTTGTGGGCGCAAGAGGGATTTGATAGTGCGCTAGAAAACATACAAGCCAACGGATCATCTTGGTGGGATAACCCAGGAGACAAAGCGGCCGTTGATTTTGGGTATGATTTATACGATAAATACCCTGATGGCATGACTGTGACAAACTTTAAAAACGAGTTATCTGTGGATGTATTAGATACATTCCAATCTCCTCCCATGCTCCCCGAAACTCCACCAAGAGAACAGAGAAACGTTTATCCACCAGGAAAGTTTCTAAATTAATATCCAAAGGAAGGCGATGATGAAGAAAAAACTATTATGGATAGCGGTGTTTGTTTTGATTGCGCTTGCGTCTTGCTCTGTTAGCTATCAGGTTTTAATAAAGAAATGTCTTTGGTGGTCTTGTGCTCCAGAAAGAAACTTTTCAATCAGCGAGTTTGAGATTCCACAAGATTATTATCCCGCTAATGCGCAAGTTCCCCATCTGTATACTGATGATTTAAATTCCTCCGTTGAGGCAGCTAGCAAAACAGTTTATTGGAGCGAAGGTCTTTCAATATACTCGATACGTCGTTTTGCGACTGTAGACCATGCAATTGAGGCTTACAATCACGATTTTGATTCGAGCTTGTTAGACTATCCTAAAGAAAGCCACGAACAATATAGTGTGGTACTTAATCATAAAAGCGAATTTTCTGACGATGAACACATTACATGTCTCTCGGTAAATGGTGATGCTCGCTGTGTTTGGTTGGCGCGCTACCATGAATACCAAGTTTTCTTCAGTGCTTCAATGGGTGAAAATGAAATGACAACTGATAATTTTGTGAAAGTTCTTACTTATATCGATCGTCGTTTCCAAGAACTAATAGATGAGTATTAGAAAAACTATTCAATTGTTAAGGTTCTAAAAAAGCATCTACCTTCCCTCACCCTACCCCGGCGGCACGCCTGCCTGGAAGAAGGTCTGCCTCAAACTCGCAGCGATCAAGACCCGGTCGCTGCGAGACAACTCCTCCTCCTCCAGCCGTTGGATCCAGTTCCACACTAACGCCTTATTCTGCACTTTAACAACCTCATATTCCTCCTCTTCAACAGCGGCCTCGTCCTCGACCTCATCCTCCACCGGCAAGATCTCCAACCTTTGCTCCACGCGCTCCATCGCGGCATAGAACTCATCCGCCACCGTCTCGTCATAGGCGCGCGCATAACGCAAAGTCGTGTCTAGGCTCTTGTGCCCCAATATCTTCTGGATGGACGTGATCCGGCAGCCCGCATTTAACAACTGCGTCGCCGCAGAATGGCGCAGGCGGTGCGGTGTCACCTTCACCCCCACCTTCCTGCCCAGATCCTTGATACGCTTCGCTACTAAGGTATGTTTCATCGCAGCGTGCTTGTAAAGAAAAAGATGCTCCGTGCTGCCCGGTCCGCGCACCACCAGATACTCCTGCAAAGCCCGGATCACCTTCGGGGTGAGATAAACGGTCCTGTCCTGCATGCCCTTGGCGTTGCGCACCATGAGCCGCTTGCCTGATAAATCCAGGTCGCTCAGGAGCATGTCTTCTACTTCCCCCAAACGCAAACCCGCCTGCCAAAGCAGGTAGAAATTAGCGCGCATCAAGAGCGCATCGCGTAAATGGCTGTGATCTCTGGCATCCCGCACCTGCCGCTCGATCTCCCCTCTCAGCTTCGCGATCTCCTCATCCTTGAGATACCTCGGCAAAGAATCTGGCTGCTTGATCGTCTTCACCAGAAACAATGCCTGCGGCACCGGATAACCATCCGCGCGCAGGAAAGCCAGAAAACCCTTCCAAAGCAACACAAAAGTGTTGATCGTACTCACCGAGTAGCCCGCCTTCACGTCTTTGGCGATCATGGCCGTGATCTGGCTGAGATGGATATCCCCAAGCTCTTTCACGCCATACTCGAAACAGAGATAGATCCAGGTATGCAGATGCTTGTGCCAGAAATTCGCGATCTGGTGATAGAGCCGTGCCTGACGCCAGTTCTTCTGGCGGTAATGCTGGTAACGCACGAGTTCCTGCACCAGCCACTTGGGCAAACCTTCCGTACGCCCAGCGACATCATATTCACGGATCTTCACTGGCTCGCCCAAACCACGCTTCCAGCGTAGGAATTTGCGGAACTTCTCGACGCCATGCCCGGTGACCCTGATCTTATTTGCGCTCACCCTGCGCAAACGAGTAAAGACCACGGCCTTCTGCAGATCATCGCCCAGATTGATGCGCTGATGCGGCTTGAGATTTAACCCCAAAACCAACCCCGCCGCAGGCAGATAGATCGTCTCAGACGCGTGCAAGGCAGAACCGCCCTCACGCAGCCAGTCGCGGAACTCGCGATAAAGCGCCACATTCTCCTGCGGCCACTGGCTGGTGGGACGCGGCAAAAGCGTCCCCTTGGGGAAGGAATCCAGCTTCATCCGCCGCAGAGAAAGATCATAACGAGCACAAAGTTCATGCCTGACGCCGCTCATTCCGCCCACCCTTCCAACTGCTCTGTCACCGCAAAGAAATCCGCCTGTACTTCAGGATCATTGACCTCGAGATAATTCATCGTGGTCTCAATCCAGCGGTGGCCCATCAGCTTCTGGATGGCCACCACCGGCACACGCTCGCGCACCAGATTGGTACCAAAGCTGTGCCGGAGTTGATGCGCCGTGATCTGAACCCCGGCTTCCTTTCGATAACGAATCAGATGCTGATGGATTGCCGTAGACGAAAGCCCTTTCTTGAGAAAGCTGATGAAGACATGCCCATCCTTGACATCCGGACGCCGCCGGAGATAATCCCTGAGCAAGTCCAATGCCTGCCCAGAGAGATAGACCGAGCGCTCGTAGCTATTCTTGCCCAGCACCTGAATACGTGGACGCTCTTCTTCGAGATAGAGATCATCCAGCTTCAGCCCAGCCACCTCGCTGATGCGCAACCCACAGCGCAGCATGAGGGTGAAGATAGCTTTATTTCTTGGATTCTGGATAACAGAGAAAAACGCAGCAAGATCAGGTTCCGGCACAGGTCGGGGTAAACGATGCGGCGTGCGTAAGCGATGGCGTTTTGGGATGACGGGATTCTCCAGGCTGTGATCTGCGTAGGCGCAGTAGTTGAAAAGGGCGGAGACAGTTTTGACCATGCGGTTGATGCTGCGATTGGAGAGCCCGCGTTCCGACTGGGCTTCGATGAAGCGGTCTATGTCCTTGTAGGTGATCTCCTTGAGGGGTTTGACCCCGATTATTTCCTCAAAGCGTTTTAGATCGTAGGTGTAATCTTTCCAGGTGCGGGCCTTCGGGTTGCGCAGGTAAACCCAATTGATGAATTGCTGCACTTCTGATAACATAAAAAAGACCTCCTTTGTGGTTAGAAACAGTTCTTTGGCAATAGAATCTGATTCTACACAAGGAGGTTTTTCTCAAAGAAAATTCAGCGCTCCCAAGTTAGACTTAAAATATCCTTCCCTTATTATCAATATCCCCGTGGGCTTGTGGTCGATATTCTATTTGATCAATAATGGCATTCTGCCAAATTTCTTCTTGAATTATCATATTCTGATCGGGTTTGGTTTGAATGCCTTACTGCCTGTTTTAGGCATTATCGTCTTCAAGAATTATCAAAAGGAAGCAATACATTAATCTTATGAAAAAAATCTTACTCGTACTTGCCCTCTTTCCCGCTGCCGTTCTAATTCTCTTCTTTACCTTCTCTCTGTTGAGTAGATCCGCATCTGCTGCGGGAGTTATCAACAAAAAGCTCACTCAATGCCCCGAGAAACCAAATTGCGTTTGCAGCGAATTCCCGAATGATTCTGCACATACGATTGCGCCCATCCAAATCCCGGAAGGGATGGAAGGGACTGCCTTATCAGTTGTCAAAGAAGTCTTGCTGGAGATGGATGGCGAAATTCAAAACGAAAGCGATTCTTATCTCGCGGCAACGTTCACGTCCGGGTTCTTCCGATTTATTGACGATGTAGAGATCCGTCTGGACACGGAAGCAAGCCTATTGCACGTCCGCTCCGCGTCTCGGGCGGGGTACAGCGATATGGGCGTGAATCAGATCCGCGTCGAAGAGATCCGCTCACTTTTTGAGAAGAAAATCCAAAAATGAACAAAAGAGAGCTTAACACCCAGCAAACTGAATTACGCCGTGTGATGCTCGAAACCGACCAGCACGAGCAAGCCATCGCGCTATTTCTGCGACAACACGCCATGCTCCACGCGTCGAAAATGGGAAATGCCGATCTTTGGTCTTACGAAGATTCTATTTTGGATGATATGGATGATGCGCAAATGCGCCGCATCCCGCAGAATGGGGAACATTCGATCGTCTGGTGTATTTGGCATATCGCCCGCATCGAAGACGTGACGATGAACTTGCTCGTTGCCAACACAAAACAGATTTTCGAAGAGGGGCAATGGCTCGCTAAACTGGATGCCCCCATCGCGCATACTGCCAACGCGATGAGCCTAGATGAGATCGCCGATCTTAGTGCGCGGCTCAATATCGCGGCATTGCGCGAGTATCGTGTTGCCGTTGGGCGCAGAACGCGCGAGATCGTAAAAACGCTCGGAGCGGCAGCGTTGAAGAAGAAAGTGAACCAACCCCAAATCACGCGCGTTGCGGAGAAGGCAGTCGTCCACAAAGATGCCCCGGGCATCCTCGACTATTGGAGCAAGCGCACCATCGCTGGGCTATTGCTCATGCCTGCCTCGCGGCATAATCTTGTTCATCTAAATGAAATGGCAAACTTGAAGAAAAAAGTTTAGTCGTGGGCAAATTGAAGTGACGGGATGATTCTGCGAGGAGCATGCTTTTGCGACGTGGCAGTCCCTATACTCTAAAAACGAGATCGCTTCGGCGATAAAGCTGCCTCGCAAAGTCACCGTCACTTATTGCGTTACCATTATCAAAAGTTTAGCATCTGGAGGAAAGCATGGACGAAAAAACAATTGTCACACTTAGTGTTAGTCTCTTTCTTGCCTTCATGGGGTATATCGCCAAATATCTCAATGATCTTAATATCACCCGAATGAAGGAACGTTTGGAGCGTGTAAACGATCAGCTGCGCGATCTTTATGGGCCCCTCTTCTCCCTAAATCATGTTTCTGCCGAAACCTGGAGTGCATTCAGCGAAGAATACTGTAATAGTGAAGATTTTCGCACGCCAGGCAGTAGAGGAGTCAGCCCGCAGACCGAAGAAGCCAAAAAGATTTGGCGGCACTGGATGAAACACGTCTTCATGCCCCTCAACACCGAGATGTTTGAACTTATCACAGATCATGCCGACCTGCTCGAGGAAAAGGAAATGCCCGAATCTATTCTCCAATTGGGTGCCCATGTGCAAGGCTACAAAGGCGTTCTCGCCGCATGGGAAGAGGGCGATCATTCTCGGCATATGTCTTTATTGCCCTACCCCTCAACAAAACTCTATTATTATGCAAAAGAATCGTACGAAACACTAAAAGCACGTCAGGCAAAATTGCTTAGACTCAACAAAAGAGCGTAGAAGAAATGCAATTCAACATCGATCAAACGTTGCTCACACAAGCCCGCAGCACACTATCCAAATATAAAAAACTCTATTGGCTTCTTGGCGGATCTGGTTCAGGGAAAACGACCATTTCTCAGGCTCTCTCAACAAAATTCAGCATACCCATCTACGATATGGACGCGCATATCTATGGCACATATCATGAGCGTTTTACCGAGGAAAAACATCCCGCCAACAAGGCCTGGGCAAATGCAGAAAACGGAATGGCATGGCTGCTCAAGATGTCTTGGGGTGAATTTTACAATTTTAATCAAGCCGCGCTCCCCGAATATCTTGACCTGCTTGCAGAAGACATGCGATCTGTAAACCCAAATGACACTCTCCTGATCGACGGCGGGATATGGCATCCGGCTCTCCTCGCGCAAGTAATGCCTCTGCAGCAAATGATCTGCATCACAACAGCGCAATCCAGCATCGAAATTTGGGAAGGGAATCCCGAACGCTATACGCTAAGAGAAATGTTCAACAATTTCCCCGAGCCAGATACAAGCTGGCAAAAGTTTCTCGAGTTTGACGAGAAGATCACGGAGACATCCGTTAAAGAATCTCGAGAGAGCAATATCTCCGTGTGCTCAAGAGGAAGAACTGAATCCGTAGACGAGTTTGCGAAAAAGGTTGCGCAGATATTAGCGCTTGGAGATGAACACTAATCATGAAGAAAAAACTAAACTGGAAACTACTCCGCTCCCAAAAAGGGGATAGTCTCCGCATCGCCAAAGTCCGCTTTGACTGGTGGAAAAGTCCGCGCAACGGGATGGAACTCAAAGCGACGGTACTCGAAACCCCTGATTGGGTGAATATCGTGGCGATAACGCCTATAGGAAAAATACTCGTTGTCAAACAATTCCGTTTTGGGGCGCAAGCAGTCACCACCGAAACCCCGGCAGGGGTCATGGAAGCGGACGAAGGCCCACAAGATGCCGCTATTCGTGAACTCGTTGAAGAAACCGGCTACACCACTGCAAATTGGACCTACCTCGGCTGGGTGGAGCCAAATCCCGCCTTTCAGGATAATCGCTGCTATCAATTTTTGGCAAAAGATGTCAGGAAGACACACGAAACTGCTCAAGATGAAGGGGAAGATATTCTATTTAGTGAAATGACCATAGAAGAAGTCAAAAATGAAATTAAAGAGGAACGAATGAGAAATTCATTATCGCTTTTGACCCTCTCACGCGTTTTTGATATCTGGAATATCAAAACTACAAAATTATGATCAAAAGCAAATTTCTTTTTCAGTTTGGCTTGGTCGCTTTGGGGGTTGTTACTTTTCTGATCGCGCTCTGCAACAGAATAGCACAGCAAGATCTTATCTACTTCATCGAAACTTATCTGGCTCATGAAGGGAAAATAACAAATTTTGGCTACTTTACTATAAAAATATCTTTTATTCTTATCTATTTTTATGCCTTATGGATATTTTTGTACAAAAAAGACATCTACCAAACACTAAAGCTTAGCTACGCTAGTCAAAAAAGTGTAGCAACAAAATTCTTCTCATTACTAATAAGCACCTTATTTATCATTTGGTTGTTTTTCAAAGAATCAAGATTCTTTTATTATGAAGGCGTATTAGAATATCTCACATTTATATTTTTTACGCTTTCTATGATCATTCTCGTCATCACATTAAGAACAAAGAAGTTGAAAAAAACACTAATATATCCTTTATCTCTAATAGCTTTGTCTTTCTTTTTTTGGGGGATGGAAGAAATCAGTTGGGGGCAAACATTATTGAATTGGAAAACGCCAGAATTCTTTATGAAGATGAGTTTTCAAGGCGAAACTAATTTTCATAATTTCCTCAACCCGCTATTCCCACCATTTTATGCGTTTTTCTCTTTATCACTAGGGTACTTTCTTCTATACTCGAATGACATAAAGAGTTTTCTAGAAAAAAACAATTTCTTATCTCAATTTACCCCCATAATCCCAAATAATGAAGAGTATGCACTTTGGGGAGTATTATTTCTTTTACTTAGCGTTCTAAGTATATTTGAGTATGAACTCGTCTTGGAATTAATAGAAGAATTATTTTCAGTATACTGTCTCGTATATGCCATTTTCGTCTTCCAAAAAGCACCATCTCTTGTACGATCTGAGTAGACTCAAGCACCAAATCAGCCAGCTCTAAATCTTCAACCGAATCTCAAACCTCGTCCCGCGTCCCACTTCACTATTCACAGAAATCTCGCCGCCATGCGCCTCTACAATCGAGCGCGTGATCGCCAACCCCAACCCCGATTCACCCTCCGCTAAATTGCGCGCCTGATCTGCACGATAAAAACGCTCAAAAATACGGCTCAGATCCGCTGCCGCGATCCCCGATCCGGTATCTTGCACCACGATCAGCACCTGCCTATCAACAACAGAAGACCGAATATTGATCGCCCCCTCCTCCGAGGTATAACGCAGCGCATTGCTGACCAAATTCCCCAACGCTTGTGCCATACGCTCTTCATCAATCTGAAGGGATAGCGGCGGCGATCCCGTTTCCACATTTAAGCGGATCCCATTTTGTTCTGCCCCCAACTGGTAGGATGCGGCAACCCGCCGCAGCAACGCCCCTACATCAACTTGCTGCCGATTAAGCGACATCTGCCCGGCGTCAGCCAGTGAGAGCGTCCGCAAATCGCGCACGAGATGCTGAAGGTGCATCACTTCGGTGTGCATCACTTTGATCCGCTCAGGGGTCGATTCAAGGATGCCCTCCTTCATCGCTTCGAGATAACCACCCAAAACGGTTAGCGGCGTACCAAGATCATGAGCAATATCCGCCGTCATCTGTCGGCGGGATTGTGTCGCCCGCGCCAGATCAACAGACATCTGATTAAAGGAAGCTGTCAATTCCCCCAGTTCATCCTGCGAGCGGACGGAAACTTCCTGCACCAAGTCGCCGCTTGCCATTTTGCGGGTGGCAGCAGTCAATGCTCGAATGGGATGCGTCAATGAACGCGCCAAGGCAAATCCGAGTAGCAATGCGATGATCGCTGCTGCGCCTGTAGCTAAAAGCAAAGCCTGATTTGTTCGCTCAAGATAGCGCTCTTCTGTCTGGCTGAGCTCAGGCGTTTCTCCCGTGAGCAGGATCGTCCCGACCATAACCCCATCTATGTCCAAGGGAGTGCCTACTGCCAGATTCACATCGCTAACCATTTCTTTAGGGCGATAATCACCTGCCGGGACAACGATCATCCCGTTCTGGTCGGCGAGGGCAAAGATGATCGGAGCTGGTTGGGGCTGAGGTTGAAGTGGATGATTTGATTCAGGAGGTTGTTGGGGTTGTTGCACTGGGCGCGGAAAAAGATTTGGCATGATGCCAAGCCAGGAACCGTGTTCCTGATAATAGGCAACCACCTTGGTGGTGAATTCTTCCTGGATGCGCTCTGCAACGACGGTTTCAAATTCGCGGGTGGTGGATTGCCATGTAAATACAGCCGCCAGCCCAGCCACAGTAAGGCTAACGGCGAGGAAGGCGAGGGTAAGTTTAAGGGAGATTGATTTCATAAATCGCTTCTTTTGTCATTGCGAGGTAGTTTTACCGCCGAAGCAATCTCCAAGACGGCAAGGGAGATCGCCGCGCCGAAAAGCGCCGGCTCGCGATGACATAACGTGGGGGAGGTTAGTCGGCTAGAAAGAATCTATACCCCACCCCAAACACTGTCTCGACATAACGGGGGTTGGCGGGATCTGGTTCTATTTTGGTGCGCAAATTACGAACATGGACATCTATGGTGCGTTCAACACCTTCGAAGGTGGTGCCTTGCAATTTGAGCAACAGTTCAGCACGCGAGAAGACTCTGCCCGGAGACTCCATTAGTGTGGCGAGGATGTCAAATTCAGAGGGTGTCAGGGTGACGGGATTCTCGTCCACGCGGACTTGGCGGGTTTGATGATCGAGGCTGACATCTGCTACTTTTAGGGTAACCCGTTGAACCACGTCTGCTCCGGTTCGGCGCAGGACGGCGCGAATGCGTGCAAGGAGTTCACGCATCCCGAAGGGTTTGGTGACGTAATCATCTGCGCCGAGTTCTAATCCTAAAACTTTGTCGGTTTCTTCGAGTTTGGCTGTTAGTAAAATGATCGGCACGTCGCTCTCTTTGCGGTAGGCAGTGACGAATTGGTAGCCATCCATTTCTGGCATCATGATATCGAGCAGGATCAGATCGGGTTTTTCCTGACGAGCAACAAAGAGGGCATTTTGCCCATTATCGGCGGTAACGACGCGCAGCCCCTGTTCGCTAAGATAGTCACGAATAAGGGTGCGGACGCTGGCATTATCATCTACTACGAGGATTGTTTTTGTCATGGGTTTTATCACTTTTTATGCGGAGGTTTAACGCCGTCACGGTAGAAAATATTAGGCTGTGCCCCATACTCTGTCCGCCAGATATTGACTGCTTCAGAGTAGGTTACATACAGGGCTTGGTCGGATTCTATCAGAGGGGTAAGCTGATCTAATAATGCAAGTAATTTTCCATGTTGGTCGGCATTGAAAATCACACTCTGTGGCACGGCTAAAGAAACAGTATACATCTTACTTCGATCAATTATTCCCTGATCAAGCTGATCTGCCAGAGTTTGTGCGAACTCTGGTGTTGATAAATATGAACTGCCACGCCCCCAATCATCATGTTCGCCCGGGCCAACATAAACCATGCGACCATTGGGATTATGGACCCAAAAGTTTTGATTAGCTCCTTGGGGAATCCAGATGCCGCTGGCAATATCATCCTTGCTAAAATCGCCCTGGTGGTGATCGCGACTCACGGCAAGTGTCAAAATTTCAGGGAACCAGGTGAAGTCTGGATAAATCCATCCAGGCTCTCCCTGATTGAGTTGTTTGAATTGAGCGGGGGCGTTCCAAATCATCCCACCGACGTTTTCACTAATATTTGGTGTAACTGTTTCTCCAAGAAATCGAATATCCGCGTAGTTGTCCTGGCCTACTTCAAGGCCACCTTCTTGATGAGCATCAATCTCGAAACCATAGTGGGTCGCCAGATAATCAATTACGTTTAGGCCATCGGTGGTGGCTCGCATCTCGTCCGTTTCGCATCGCGATGCTCCCATGAAAAACTCATATTCGATTTGCAGATTGAATGCCGCACCAGTTTTAGAGAAGGTTTCTGCAAAGAGCAGGAGTTTATCGCGGAAATCTGGATATTCATCACACTTTGCATAAACCGGTACATCTTCAATATGTCCTGCAATCGTTATATATGCGGGTGGAACAGAGACAGACTCTGTCTGCATCTCAGCTTCCGTTTCTTCACTATCGTTTGCCCCTTGTGTGGGTGGTGCACCGATAGCGACGTCGTCATCGGTTGAGTTGGTTATCTTTGACAAAGAACATGCCAATTGAACAATCACCAATATGCTCAAGAAGATCATAAGTATGGATTTTTCTTTCTTCACAACTCTCTCCTTTGATCTTGATATACAGCGATAACTATGTTAAGAAATTGGGATATTTTGATTATACTGCTCTTCTTTTTGGCAGACAGACTCCAGCTAAAGCAGCCCCAATAAATGTTAATAAGAAGATATGGACGTAAATTCCCGGTGGGTTTTCTGTGATGATTCCGAGTGTGGATGGGACGGCTAACCCGACGCAAATCATGGCAACACCTAGAAGCAAGCTCCACAATGGGCGGGGTATGATCTTGTCAGGAGAGCAGGCGCGTTCAAATCTAATAACGAAGGGGATGATAGTTCCAAGAAGAATCGCTGCCACAAGGAACTAAAACGGGCGCATCTGCCACCATTCTACAGTGCCGGGGAAGTAATTTAGCCCAATGCCTCCCAAAACGAAGGCTGCTCCAATCATGATGACCATTGCGGTAACGTGCCACATAAGTAAGGTCATGATCATCCCATTGATGAGAACTACGGCTGCCCAAAAGTTGATATTTTCCAACCAGCGACTAACGATTGGCTGCGAAATCGGATTTTCCCTGACCAGGCTCGCCGAGTGCAGATTGCAGAGCTTCTTCAGTCACGCCTAATGTTGAAGCAACGGTAGCAAGATCCTTTTGAGGGCGTTGCCCCTGTTGTCCATCTGCCTGCGCCTGTGGCGCTTGACTATCAGGTGCTTGTCCTTGCGGAGCTTGAGCATCCGGTGCTTGCGCTTGAGCAACTTCGCCGCCTAAATCCAGATTTTGAACGGCTTCCGGCAAACTACCACAGGCAGATAATCCCACTGCCAGAATAAGAATAACGAGGCAAATATTTTTCTTGAACATTATTTCTCCTTTTTGTAGAACGGGGAAAGAAGGTCTTCCCGTATATTGACTACAGTATAGAAAAAAGATGTTCAGAAATTGTTCAGATTTCTTTGGGGTTTGGTTTAGTTTTTCGCAGAATCAAAAGCTGGCTGCCTCCTTGAAGAAGACAGCCAGCTACAGTTATTTTATGATGGTTCAGTTCGGCGGTTGCCCCTGCCCACCATTCGGAGGTCCACCAGCGGGGAGACCTAATGCTGCGATCAATGCCTGTTCAGTAACGCCCAGCTGGGCGGCGGCGGCAGCAAAATCAGGCGGAGGTGGACCCAATGCGGATCGGAGGGCTTCTTCAGTTACGCCTAGCTTCGCGGCAGCCGCCGTAAAATCAATCTCGGGACGACCTTGTCCGTTAGCTTGATCCTGCCCTTGAGCAGCCTGCCCGCTTGGGGGCTGGCTCGTCGTTCCCGAGGGAGCTGACGATGACGATGGGTTTCCGCTCACATTCGTTGTTGTACTGCTATCTGTCACACAGCGGACATAATTATCCACACGGATGGCATCACCTTGCGGACCGTGGCCGGTGGGCCAATCGGCTGCACTGCCCGTCTTGGGGTCGCTACGCTGTGCGCCAGCGCCGTGAACGTCCAGCCAGTTCCCATTCATATTGCCCATCGAGCGGCCAAAGTTGACGTAAGACGCGTTCCCGCCGCTACGCAAATTTTCATGGGTAGTGCTGCTCCAAAAAGCAGGATAGTCAACTTGCCCGGCTTCATTCGTGATCGTTGATGTGCTAAAGACAGGATCAATCGCAGCAGAGTTGGTCGTATCGGGTGAGCGAGAATAATCAACAATACTGTGCAATTCTTTCACATTCGGCAAACGCCAATCACTTGAACCGGCAGTGTCGAGGCTCTCACAATAATTGAGGGCCATTTCCCAGTTCATGCCACTTTCGCTATCGTTTTGTGTCCAGATCAGGCCCGTCGCCAAATCGCTCACAGAACCATTACCATTATCGACAAAATTATTTTCGCCATAAGCAAGATTGCCACGTACGTAAATGGTGAAAAAGCCTTTTTCACTTCCACGTATTGCGCCGGTTCCATAGCCCTTGATGCGCCCATCCGCAAAGTTGACGCCGAACATCGTTTCATTACCACCCATCGTTGTGCTGACATACTTCGTGCTGGTCGCCCATTGTGAGTCGATCACGCGTTCGCCCGCGCTCTCATCGCCGTATTCAAAGTTAAAATAATCGGTATCAATAAAGGGGGCCAGATTTGTGCTTGCGGGGCCACTCGGATCAAGCCCATCGAATTGGATCAGCGAATATAGCTCTTTGATGGATGGCAATCTCCAGTCGGAGTATCCAGCCAGGGTCAAGTCTGATGCACCGGCAACTGCTTGGGAGTAGGTCTTTTTTGCGCCGGGATCCTGCTGCCACATCAAACCGGTCACGTTATCCGTGATCGTACCATCGCCATTATCCGTGTAACTGGGCTGGCTTCCGTTATATTGGGCATCCTGCCCGAAGAAAGCCGATCCCGTTTGTGGGCAATCCACCTGATTGTTGGCATCGTAGCAATTACCTTGGTCGGTATCCACAACGGGATAACTCAACGAAGTAGCTGCCTGCGTATTTTGAGAAACAGCCGTAGTTTGCGGTGCTTGTGCATTGGGTTCTTCGTTTTCCGGTGCAGAAGGCGCAGCAGCCTGTACCTGCTCAGGCTGGGCGGGGATCGTTTCTGCAACAGGGCTTGTGCCGCAAGCGGCTAATCCTATTGTGAATACAGTAAAAAGTAAAAATAGTTTTTTATGCTTTAACATTTTTTGCTCCTTTGCAAAGCGAATTATTATTTTCAGTGTGGATAGTATACAAAGGAGATGTTCAGAAGTTATTTAGATTGTTTTTGGATTTCATTCAGTTTCCCTTATGCTTCCTTATTTCCTTTTTTCGCTGATATTATTATCATCGATACGTTGAAAACATATAACCTTTCCCTCCCACTCTCTGAAAAAAAACTACTAAGAGCGGCTGGGGTATTTATTTAGAGAAATGATATTTATGAATGGATTAATCGCTTTAGTTGGTGCAGGAGAATATTTACCTGTAATGAATGAAATTGATCGTCATCTTTTGGCTTCGGTCAACACAAACGGGCGCGCGCCACGCGTGGTTTGTATGCCTACTGCCGCAGGGCAGGAAGGTGATGCGAGCGTAGATCGCTGGCTCAAGATGGGCGCAGCGCACTTCGAGGCTTTGGGAGCAGACGTGACTCCTGCTCGAATTATTGATCGCGAATCAGCCAACGATTCGCAATGGGAAGCGGCACTGGAGAACGCCGATCTGATCTATTTCTCTGGCGGCAAACCAACCTATCTTATTGAAACGATGCGAGGCAGTCGCGCTTGGGAAGCCGCACAACGTGCATGGGGACGTGGCGCTGTCTATGCTGGCTGTTCGGCGGGAGCAATGATCTTGGCAGAGAAAGTCCCCAATTTTCGTGTGGCAGGATTAAAATCATTAGATGGCTTTCAGATATTGGACGCTACTTATATTATCCCGCATTTTGATCGCATGCGCGGTATATGGGCAGCTTACCTCCTGGGCGTCCGCCGCAAAATGAAAGAAGGTCAGTTCATTTTAGGGATAGATGAAAATACTGCGCTGGTTGGAGAAGTTACAGGAAAGTGGCAGGTCATGGGAGATGGTCAGGTACACGTGATCACACACGATAGCCAACAAGCATTTGATGCCAATCAGGAATTTCCACTCTGAGTGCCAATATATTTTTCTATGATCTTTGCGTAACCAAAATTGAATTTTATTGTTTCAGTCAGTAGTAATATCATTATTCGTTTATAAGGAGTTTGATCATGAATATTTTCTTATGGGTTTTACAAGCTTTATTTGGCTTCTATTTTCTCTTTATCGGTGTCACCCATTTTATTCTTCCGCCTGGGCTACCCGCACAGATGAGTTGGATGTATGAGCTATCACCCGCTCTTCATTGGTTCAGTGGAGCAGCAGAGATTTTAGGTGGCTTGGGATTGATCTTGCCTGGGTTGACCAAAATTCAGACACGTCTTACGCCTCTGGCTGGACTTGGGCTTGTCCTCGTAATGTTGGGTGCACTTACCTGGCATCTTCAGCGTGGTGAGGCGCAAAACATTATGTTCAATGTTGTTTTAGCGCTTATCGTTGGCTTTATTGCTTACGGACGTTGGAAACTCAGTCCATTAACTGATAAAGCATCTAGTTAGTTTAGAATCTAGTTCAAGTTTTTTTAACGGACTTCTCAGGAAGTCCGTTTTTCTTTTAGACTTTCGGGGGCGTGTTAGGGGCATCCTGCTTATCTCTCCCTATTTTATTTTGCTCCCTCAGCAAGTTTCGGAATCGGGTGTGGATACGATCCTCCTAAAGATGTTTTTACGGGGTGCGGAACAAATTTCCTTTTTTGGATATATAATCAAGAAGCTTATCCGTTTTTTCATTTATAAGGAGTTCGTTATGGGGTCTGCGTGGTCACAAGAAAATTATGTGAAAGCCTATCGTTTTGCGGCGGAAGCACATAAAGAACAAAAAGTTCTTGACACTGAATTGCCGTATTTATTTCATGTGACGTTGGTTTGCATGGAGACCATTGCTGCATTAGGGCAGGAAGATGGCATGGATGGAAATTTAGCGGTTCAGTGTGCGCTCTTACACGATGTGCTTGAAGATACTGACGCTACCTACGAAATGTTAGAGACAGCCTTTGGGAAAAAAGTCGCCGACGGGGTATTGGCACTGACGAAGGACGAAACCCTTCCTAAAGAAGAGCAAATGCGCGATAGCCTGGAGCGTATTCTGGAAGAATCTGCTGAAATCGGGATGGTTAAGTTAGCCGACCGGATCACAAACCTGATGCCCCCGCCTTCTTCCTGGACGCGGGAGAAAAAAGAAGCTTATCAACTCGAAGCGCTCGAAATCCACGATACTTTGCAAAGATCAAGCAAATATCTTAGCCAGAGATTACTGGAAAAGATGGAAGCGTATAGAGAATATTTTTAGAACGGTGAGATAAATACATCCTTGATAGGCACAACCGGATGGTATGCGGCAGATTCTGTCTAATGCTATGTAAGTATGATTTTCTGCAGAAATATGGAGATGGAAATATCGATACGCCGCCCAAGTTATGGTAAAATCGCTTCGCTCGGAGGGATGGCCGAGTGGACGAAGGCGCCTGTCTTGAAAACAGGTTGAGTGCAAGCTCACGTGGGTTCGAATCCCACTCCCTCCGCTCACTTTTTTATCCGAGTATTAACAATATAACTGGGGAGGTGCCAGAGTGGCTGAATGGGCTCGCCTGCTAAGTGAGTGTCGGGGTTTACTCGACCGCGGGTTCGAATCCCGCTCTCCCCGCCATAAGAAAAACGCGTTCTTCACAGAACGCGTTTTTTATTTAATAAGCCCCCCGCTTGCGAGGGGAGAATTTACTCGTACAGCTTCTTCCCCATACTGATACGATCTTCGACGTCGAAGCCCACCTCTTTGTAGAGAGCGATAACTTCGGTATTAGATGCCAAGACTTGCAAATTAACTTTCAGGCAACCACGCTCGCGGAGCTTTTCTTCGACGGCGTACATCAGGGCGGAGGCAATCCCTTGCCGTCGAAGAGCGGGAGTGACCGCAAGGGAGTAGACCCAGCCTCGGTGGCCGTCGTAGCCACCCATGACGGAACCGACGACCTTATCATTGATAACGGAAACAAGCAACAGGTCGGGGTCGGTGCGCAGTTTCTTATCCAACGAAGTGACAGGATCGTTATGCGGCGAACTTGCGGGGAAGATTTCCGTCCACAAGGTGATCAGTCCTGCTCTGTCGTTATCTTGATAAGGTCGAATGTCCATTATTTAGCGAGCCCAGCCACCGGGAAGCAGCACAACACCGAGATAGATCAATACGAGCGTGCCAAGGATTGCGAGAAAGATATTGCGGTCGAGATTTTCTTTTTCGGCTTTTCGCCAGCGAGAGGGGAGATGCGCCACAACCGCTGCAAGGATCATCATTGTCATGTGCTCAATGCGGAAACGGGGAAAACCTGCACCTTGTAACCCTGTCCAGATCATGTAGATCAGCCCAAGCAAAACCTGCATATCGAGCAAGCCACTATAAGCAGCGGGCAAAATACGCCCAAGTTTTGGGAAGGATTTCTTGCCCAGCCAGCTATAGCCAAATAAGATAAGGGCTGCGATGGCAGCGACAACGATCAGCCAGCGAATGCCCGAGTGGGCATAGAGTAAAATGGTAACGATATTCACGAGAACTCCTAATATAGTTGAATATTGAATAGTTGATGATTACGCAAAGGGTCTTTATATTCTTGATTTGAGTAATCGCGCTAATTTTATCATTTTTCTCATAAAAAACCACTCTGGAGGCAAAATGACTTACAAAACCATCCTTAGCGAAAAGAAAGACCGTGTTGGGCTAATTACCCTGAACCGCCCCGACGCCATGAACGCCCTCAACGGCGCACTGCTGATAGAGCTGATCGATGCCCTCTCTACTTTTGATGCAGATGAAGAGATCGGCGCGATCGTGATCGCAGGCAGCGAGCGCGTTTTTGCGGCTGGCGCAGATATTAGCGAGATGTCGAAAATGTCGGCCGTTGAGATGCTTACCAGCAGTTTTGTAGAAATGTTCGATGGCATCCGCGATATCAAAAAACCGATCATTGCCGCTGTTTCAGGATACGCCCTCGGCGGCGGATGCGAATTGGCAATGTCTTGCGATATGATCGTTGCCTCTGAGAAAGCCAAATTTGGACAGCCGGAAATTAATCTCGGCGTGATTCCCGGCGCAGGCGGGACACAGCGACTCACGCGTGCAGTAGGCAAGGCCATTGCAATGGAAATGGTACTCAACAACCGAACGCTATCTGCCAAAGAAGCCCTCGAGTTTGGTCTCGTTAACTACGTTGTCCCTGTCGATGAATATCTCGAAAAAGCTCTGAAACTGGCAAAACGGATTTCCGTACGCGCGCCTTTGGCATTGCGCCAGGCAAAGGACTCGGTTAATAAAGCCTACGAGCTTTCGCTCACAGAAGCCCTTGAATTTGAGCGCCGTGCTTTCTACTTCCTCTTTACTACAGAAGATCAAAAAGAAGGCATGACGGCCTTCGTTGAAAAACGATCCGCAGAGTGGCAGGGGAAATAACCCGAAATAAAAAAACAAAAACTGCAATATAAAAAGTCTGGCTCCCTACAATGAGCCAGACTTTTTTGTATTCCTGGCAATTGTCCCAAAGAAACTACCACCTTGTCCCGCGAAAGAGGGGAAGGAAAGCCCTGTTGTGATTAGTTTCACATGCTTACACTTATGGCTTAGATTCAACTTGTAAGTGCACCACTTCACAGTGTCGAAAAAGAGGCAAGCTGCGGTAGCATTAGCCTCCGACACGGATCAAAGTGAAAGGAGCACTTATGTCACCCTACAAGCAGCTTGCCTTG
>Ga0209249_1001584_pt1 | contig 21200 bp, 15 predicted proteins | sample SaaInlV_200m_DNA_4_FD_184653 | JGI IMG/M metagenome (GOLD analysis project Ga0209249, IMG submission 184653) | Marine microbial communities from expanding oxygen minimum zones in the Saanich Inlet - SI037_S3LV_200m_DNA (SPAdes) (version 2) | ecosystem: Environmental > Aquatic > Marine >...
CCGACCGTTCGAGCCACAGGCAACGCGCCCGGAATCGGGACCAACGAACGCAACCCCACGCTGGCGGAGCAGTTCGCAGTTCGCCTGCACAGCGGGATGCTGCCACATGCGGGGGTTCATTGCCGGAGCGATGATCGTGGTTCCCACGTGCGACAGAGCGTAGGTCGAGAGGGCATCGTCCGCAATCCCGTGGGCAAGTTTGCCGATAAAGTTGGCTGTCGCGGGAGCCACAACCAAAACGTGGGCGCGTTCGGAAAGGGCAATGTGTTCAGGTTGCCAAGTCGGGACGCCCCAGAGGTCCGACGTGACGGGGTTTCGGGAAAGCGTGAGGAACGTCCGTGCCTGAACCAGCGCCGTCGCGGATCTGGTCATGAGGACGTGGACGTCGATCCCCGCCCGGACCAAGGCGCTGGTCAGTTCCGCGGCCTTGTATGCGGCGATCGAGCCCGTGACCCCGAGAACGACCGTGCTGCCGCCCCCAGCGGGTAATGCATCTTCTACAGACATGCGACCTATACTCCTTACGCCGTCAGTACTAGAGATCCCAGCCCTGATCCGAGCGCTCTACCGCACAATGAGTAGCAACGAGAATGGCGCTGAGTTCACGCACAGCAACAGCAACGGTCTCGTTGACCACAAGGAAATCATACTCCGCCCAGGCGACCATTTCTTCTCGGGCATTGGTCAGTCGACGAATGATGGCCTCTTCGGTCTCAGTCCCGCGACCACGCAGCCGCTTCTCCAATTCCGGCAACGAAGGAGGACCGAAGAAGACGAACGTGGTCAACGTCCCCAAATCAGTGTTCAGGAGGCTCTCCCGAACCTGCCGGGCGCCCTGCACGTCTATGTCCAGCAAGACATCAGTGCCCCCAAACACGCGCTCCTCGACCTCTTCCCGTAACGTTCCGTACCAGTTGGCGTGCACCTCTGCCCACTCAAGAAACTCGCCGGCATCACGTTGGCGGAGAAACTCCTCCGGGGACACAAAGTGGTAATCTTCGCCGTCGACCTCCCCAGCGCGGGGAGCCCGAGTCGTGCACGACACGGAAAAGTGAAGGGGCGGAAACACCTCCCGCAGAGCCCGGCATACGGTGCTCTTGCCTGCTCCGCTCGGGCCCGACACCACAATCAGACTCCCGTAACGGTCAGAACGAATGGTGCTGACTGACATCGTGCCCTCAATTATTCGCTATGTAAGATCGAGTTATCGCCCATCTGGCGCCATGCCCCAACAGTGGAGTGAGCTAGCTCAACTATACTCCTCGAGAGCCGGGCTAAGCAAGAGGCCGGGACCTTTGCAGGACCTTGCCTCCTGCCGCGAGTCGCGCGGGAGGGAACGCACGCGAAGACGACAGAGACGCTCCCGTCGCCACCGCTGCCAAAGAGACACAGCATCGCCTTACCTCCTGCATGTGACGATGTTGTGTCTTCCTTGCCCGCAAAACAGGGCACGCCCCTATCACCTTGAATGGTGCTGGCCAAACCACGCTTTCGCACTATGGTTACTGAAGTCGGATTCCAGCTCCGGGGCGCGGTGATTTGGCGGGTTCTGTCAGCCGTTGACTACCTCACGCGGTGAGAGTCGCGGTACAGTCCCGGCCTGATGCACAGCCGGCGGATGCGACGGAAGAGTGCGCCCCCCGGCGCGGGCCGTTGCTTGAGGTCGCCCAGCCCTTCGCAACTTCGGCGGGCGCTCAGGGTCTTAGGCTGATTGTACTGAATGTCCATTCTTGTGTTGTGTCAGGAGTCAGGGACCATGCGGGATTCCGCAGATCCTCAACAGAAAAACGAGACCGGAACTCACCGTGACGATCCGCCCACCGGGCGGCCTTTCGCGTTTGAGTCCACACAGCACCTCGTGACTCCCTTGACTCGCCGTGAAACGCCCATTGGCAGGGTAGACCGTTACGTTCTTCTCGAAGAGCTCGGCGCAGGTGGCTTTGGGGCCGTCTATCGCGCCCAGGACGATGTGGCGGATATCCAGGTCGCGATCAAGGTTCTGCCCTCGCTGGTCGCTCATAACCCCGAAGAACTGGACAAGGTCCGCGAGAACTTCAAGCTCGTTGCCACTCTGCGACACCCCAACATCGCCAACGTACTCCACCTCCACACTGTAGAGACAGTCGATGTGGTTGCCAAATCTGCGATGGGCATTGCGGCCGGGGATCATCTCATCGTCATGGATTACGTGCCCGGCCAGACGATGACCGGCTACCGGAATCGATACGAAGACGGACGGATCCCCCAGAAAGAAGCCTTTCACGTCGCCGCGCGAATCGCCGAAGCGCTCGACTATGCCCACTCCCAGAACATCATCCACCGGGACATAAAACCAGCCAATATTATCATCACTCCCGAAGGAGATGTCCGGGTTCTCGACTTCGGTCTCGCCGCCCACATCCGGTCATCGCTCTCCCGGATCTCGCATGACACAGGCGACACCTGCGGGACGCCGGCGTACATGTCCCCCGAGCAGTGGGCTGGTCGACGTCAGGGACCAGGCGCTGATCAGTACGGACTGGGAGTCCTGCTGTACGAGATGCTCTCAGGGCTCGTCCCCTTCTCCTCAGCGTTCGAGAGCAGTAGCCGGCTGGTCATGTTCCACGCGGTAAAGACCGAACCTCCTGACCCTCTTCCCGGACTGACCAAGAAGCAGAACCGGGCTCTCCTCAGAGCACTGGCGAAGGACAACAAAGACCGATTCGGGTCATGCGGCGAATTCATCAATGTGCTGACGGGTGGGAACCTGCCAATCGTCAAGGTCGGCAGCAACAAGCGGACACAACGCCCAGCAGCGGAATCCCACCTTACAGGGCGACTCCTCGTCATCCTTCTCCTGCTGCTTATGCTGGCCGTAATCGGGCACCAAGGCATGCGTGAGTATCGTGTGTACCAGCAGAATCGAACAGAGGAACAGGCGCGTGAAAGTGCGGTCAAAGCCAAGCAGGAAACGGTACGCAACTTCCTTCAGGCAGCCCGGACGGCACTCGCTGAGAGAGACCACACCGCGGCCTCGGAAGCGGCCAGACAGGCACTTGAGACGGACCCCCAAAGCTCTGAAGCAAGACAACTCCAGATGGAGATCAAGTTGGCTGTGGGACTAACCGAGCTGGTCCCGGCCAGCAGCGAAGCAGAGGCAAAGTGGCGACAGGTTGAGAACGTCGAGAGAGGCCAGGGCTTTGGAGAGATGCTTGACCGGGCACGGTCCCTCCGGGATGCGGCCAAGGGGCTCTTCGGGGCGGAGAAATATGCGGAGTCCCTTGAGACCTACCGACAGCTGCTCACTGAATGCGAGAGGCTCCAGAAGCTGGACTCGGAAAGGCAGACGGCTCGACGCAACGGCGACGCTGCCGACGCAGCCGTAGAACGAGCCCGAGAGGCGAAGGCCGAAACCGATGCAAGTGAGCTCTTCGATGGAGCGACTAGCCTGGTCGAGTCCGCCAGAGACGCTTTCGGAAGCGGAGATTTCGCCGGTTCTTCTCAGCTCTGGATGACGGCATGCGCGGAACTCGCAAAAGCCGAGGCCGCGGCAAAGGGAACGCTCGCAATTCGGATGGCCCAAGCCGAGTATGACCAACACCTGAAGGGCGTTGACGCGGAGGCCATTCAGCGGTATGCCGAGGCCGAGTGGGAACAGATTCAGCTGGCCAGAGAAGACGCTGAACGGCTGACCCGGGAGGGGAAGTGGAGCGAAGCAGCCGAACGTTGGGACGAAGCAAAAGAGCTCCTGACAGAGGCGGCGGCCGAGGCCAAGAAGAACCGAGTAAAGACCGACCAAGCAGCCACCCGAGAGCCGGTGGAGGAAGACGCTTTGCGCTCGGTCCGAGTCGCGGAAGCGGTTGCCAGGGCCGAAGCCGCGAAAGCTGAGGGGGACTGGGAAGACGTACTGCGGGCTGCTGGCGAAGCGCTGGCGGAACAGGCGGATTCCCCCCGAGCCAAAGCGCTGAGCCACGAAGCCAAGGAAGCGCTGACACCGAGACTCAGCATCATCGCGGTTGTCGACAACCGCGAAACCGTCGGAGCTTTGATCAGCCTGGACGGCGTCCCTCTGGAACAGAGAACACCTGCCAGACTCAAGCTGGAGCGGGGCAAGGCATACCGGATCGGTGTGACCCTGACCCCGATGGGGGGAACCCGGTACACCCCCTTCGAGACGATCTTCAAGGCGGATACGGGCGGAGACCAGGAGCTTCGAGCCGAGCTCAAAGGCACATCCCTCCCTCCTGACTTGGCCACGGTAGAGAATGCAGACCAGGCCGCCTTGGAGGGCTTGGCGGAAGGAAGCCTGGAAGCCCAGGAGCTTCAGAAACAGACAGCCGCCGAACTGGGCCTTCCACTCGAGGTCCGGACGTGGCAGACTGACCTGCGATTCCGCCTCATTCCACCGGGGACGCTCAGTATCGACCTCCCGCCGGCCGCGGGAACAGCCCCCGAGGACGCCGTACGGCGAGCAACGTTGTCCATGCCGTTCTATGTCTCTCGCTACGAAGTCACCCAAAAGCAGTGGATTGAGGTGATGGGAGCACTCCCCGAGGCAACCATCACAGCTGGCGACGAACTGCCGGTGACAGGGATGACGTGGGATGAGGCCAGCGCCTTCTGCCGGGAACTGGCAGTCCACGAAGGAGTCCCGGAGGGGACATACCGCCTGCTCACCGAAGCCGAATGGGAGTACACCTGCCGGGCAGGAACAAACACCCGCTTCATCATGGGCGATGGTGAAGCCGTTCTCGGCCGTGTCGCGTGGTCCAAAGGAGAAGAGGATGCTGATTCTCCTCAACCCGTCGGCCAAAAACAGCCCAACGCCTGGGGCCTGTTCGACTGCCATGGCAATGCCCAGGAATGGTGCAGGGATTGGTTTGCTCCGCTGCTGCCCGGAGACACAATTGACGCGGTCGGACCGGATCAGGGCACAGCGAAGGTCGTGCGCGGGGGTTCCCACCTTACCCAGCCTGGTGCCTGTGCGTCTTCGGCAAGGGACATGCTGTCACCGGCGGCACGTAGCCTCGATGTCGGGTTGCGCATCATGCGCGGCATCCCGTGGTTCGTCGTCGGCAACGGCGAGTAGGCAGCCCCAGAGGCAGCCGGTCCGGTCACGGGACCGCCGGGAAAAAACGCGCCCGAATGACCTGCCAACGGACGCTCGACTCTGCTTTCCCCGCCATCCACGTCAGGAACGATGCGTCTTCCTGGCAACGCGAAAGCCAGAGCACCTCCTCGTCCGAACACCTGAAAAGGACGGCCAAAGCGTCCTCCTCGTTGACGGAGGACAACCGCCTCAGAGCCGCTGAACAGACACGTTGGCCGTGCTGCTGACGGCCGGCAAAGGAAGCGACAACCAGCAGCACAAGTCCCCAAAACGGCCAGATAGGCATACTGTGGAACAGAAGTACACGGACAAGCTGCGCGATGAGCAGGACGAGAGTGCTGCCAAGTAGAAGATAGCTGTCCATCGGGGAGCGGAAGACACTGCCGACAGCCCGACGGAACGGGCTCGTGGCCGTCCGGTAGGCGAACGTCTCCTCAAAGACGTCACTCTCCATCGCGATCCGGGCAACGTGGCAAAGCTCGTGAGCCAAGAGCTCATCCCGACTGTAGATCAGCCAGCGCTCCCGATTGGCAAATGACCGGCGGATAATGAACAGGGCAAAGAAATCCGGGTAGAAATAGAAAGCGCAGCCCCCGAAGAGCCAGCCCTGCGATGGGTTGATGAAGAAGCCGGGGACCCAATCAATCGTGAAGCGGAACAACTCCTCAGTCTTCCCCTTCACTCGCTCGAACAGCGCCTCCGGGATCCGGTCGTCGTCAGACAGCTCAACCCCCTCTACTTCGAAGCGGCCGGTTTGAGTCAGCTCCCCGTCCATCTCCTCAATGTTGCCCTGAAGACACCGAAGGCGGGTCACATACTGGTCCAGTGACTCATCAGCCCCTATGAGGAAGCCTCGGGCATCGAGCTCGACCAGGGTTTGTATGTCGCCGCCCTCAGCACGGCCCATCAGCTCTTCCGTGAACATGCGTCATCCTCATGCAGCAAGTGAGGCCAGTACCATACCGAGCACTCCGGGCTTTGCGAACACCGCAAGCCTCGCCAAGCCAGAGCGCAAGCCCGCCGCACACCCCCGGGACTGGCTGTGGGACCTCGGCATGAGACCACAGGGAAGAGGATGGCGGCAAGCCTTGAGCCCTTCTGTGCGGGTAGGACAGTGTTGTTGGGCCCTACCATTGACTTGCCGCCCGGAATCTCGTATCTTAGGCGATGCTCAGCTTTGTGTCTGTGCGCCCGCATCTGCCGGGCACAGACAGCGAACAGCTGCAGAACAAAGACCGCGGGAAGACGAGGACAGACTCCGGTCCCGCGTTAGGATTGATCTGATCGAGGAACAGGCTGGATACCGACATGGACAAACCTCGCGTAAGCTGCCCCGAGTGCGGGGCGGTTTTCGAAATCCAGGAAGAATACCGGGGCGAGCAAGTCGACTGCCCAAGATGTGCGGTGCCGTTCCAGATTCCCTTGACTGGGGCGGTCGGAGTGAGGATTTCAGCAGCGCCAGCCCCAGCGCCAGCCCAAGCTCAGTCACAGCCGCCAGCCCAAGCTCAGTCACAGCCGCCAGCCCAAGCTCAGCCTCAAGCACCGGCTCCGGCCGACGACTCAACATTCGAGGTCTCCTGCCCTCACTGTCAGGTGGTGTTCGAGGTCCCCGCTGAATACCGGAACGAGCTCGCTGAGTGCTCCGAATGTACCGGTGTCTTCCGGATTCCTCCGTCCGGTTCCCAGGGCGAGATCGTGCCCGACGATGAGCTACCCCCCCTTGAGGAAGAGCCGGAGCCGGAACCAGCTCCCCCCCAACCCGCACCCGCGCCGTCACCGCTTGATCCATTCGCCGGACCACCACAACTCCAACCCCCTGCTGAGATCACCGGAACCGGAATACAACAGGGAACGACGGATCGCTCAACAAAGCGCACAGGAACAGTGCGCCTTTCGCGTAATGCTGTTGTCGGCAACACGATGACCCCAAAGCGTAAGACTGAAGAGCAAATGCGCCAGGAGCGCCATCGCAGAAAGCAATCCGGCGTTCTCTACGATCCGGTCACCGGAGAAGCGACACATCAACCGATCAGCGACCCGCTGGCTGACGATGACGTTGACTCCCTCTCGGAAGACGATTTCATCGCAGATGACAGCACGTCAGACGGAAGAGCAGCGGGAAAAAGAAGGAAAAAGAGGAAACGTAAACGTGTCCGCGTGGTCACGCTGCCGACGTGGGTCCAGGGCATGGAACTCGATGAAGATGAAGAGATCCGCGGCTGCGAGTTGGCGCGGAAGACGGTCAGTCTGGGCCAGCTTTTCGTCACCTTCCTCCCCGTTCTGGTCATTCCGGTCGCCTGCTTTGCCTCGACCAAGATGGGAGTTTCCACAAGCGCGGTGGTCTTCGCCGTGGTCGGGTCCGCCTTTTGGGGCATCCACGCCCTCACCGTCTTTGCGGTCCAGAGCAAGAAGGCTCTGGTCGTCACTACAGACCGGGCAATCCTCATCACAGCAGACGAGATCCTGAAGGTCGATATTGACCACGACGAAGATGACTGATTGCCCCGCCCGTCACCGCAATGACTCCCGCCGCAGTCCCTGCAGCACGTCAATGACCTTCTCCCTCTCGATGACCCTCGGCTCAATATCCGCATAGGGAGAGGCGAAGCGCGATGGTTCGACCGTAGCCAGAATCCCCCGAACCATCCTCCCTCCGGTCAGTTCGCCCCGCAGAAGCCGCGACTGGTCCGCAGTGTCAAGATATCGCCGCAACTGCTCAGCATGGCCCCGTGTGAGCTTCCCGCGTTTCAGTTCAACCAAAACCAGCGCATCTGCAGTGCAGTCCCGGAAGACCATATCGACGACATGTCGATCCTGGGCATCGGTGTAGATGCAGTGCTGACGGGCAACGAACTGTACCTCCTCGTGGAACAACAGTGACGGGTCCGCTTCGATGGCGTCTTCGATATCACGCTCGGTATCCACAGCGCGGTAATCCGCCCCGAGGACCTCCTCCATACCATCGGCCGTGCGCTGTCCTATCCCCCTCACGGCCAGGAGTTCCTCCGCAGACGCATTGGCGATCCGGCGGACCGTTCCGAACTGCTTGAGGAGCTCCCGTGCCATGACCATCCCGCACCCTGGCAGCATCTCGATGACACGCCGCTGCAGGTCCGGGAGGTCAACGGCCTTCCGCTTGGGAATGAGGGAGATCTCGGGAATCCCCACCTGCTCCTGACGGGCCATCATCGAGAGCAACGCAACCGTTTCCCCAACATCGCGGGTACTCAGTACGGTCAGACCGTACTTGATCAGCATCGATGTCAACGCGCCCCGCACAGCCTGCGGGTCAAACATGCTGTACTCGTAGTTGATCTCACCCTCGACAATCAGAATGGGGATCTCGAAGTGCTCGCGCAGATAGATCGCGCCAGTGAACAGGGTCTTGTCCATGATACCGGCCAGAAAGCGACTCCCCGTGCGGCGCTCTACCCCCAGACGCTTGCTGAGGACATACCGATCCACGTTGCCCTCGTCTTCAAGAACAGGCATGATCCGGACACCGGACGCCTCAAGCTCACGAGCAGGCTTCCCGTCAGGTTTGGTTGCCGAGATCATCAACACTGAGGGATCGAATGCCATACACTGTGCTCCTCTCTGTAGTGCCAACGTTGCCGTTGTCGGCGCTCAGCCCACGACGACATCACGCGCAGCCAGGCGCCGGACGGCAGCCTCGGCTTCCCGCGAAGGAAGCCACGTGACAATCTCACGGTAAAGCTGGATCCAGAAGCGCTCCCAGTAGGGGCGCGGGCAACGTGTTCCCATGCGGAGCACGCGTTCGCCATCGGGCCGCGGAAAGATGGGAGAACTGACGCCGGCCAACGCCAACGCGTCCACCAGCACGTCACCGTACCGCCCGTCCGCGAAGGCCGCCACATGCGTATACCGCGGCCCGTGGGCGTTCAGGTACTCCGCAATGCGGCCGGCCAGAATCGGCTTGGCCGCGGTGTACTCGTCCACCCCCATCTGCTTGACGCCCCCGGCCCGGACATTCGCGGGATAGGCGTCCTCAAACTCATAGGGGACAGGACCAATCGTGCTGGCCAGAACAACCACGTGGACCGGACAACGCACGCGGTCGTGCGCAGGATCATGTCCCACAGCCATCTCTATCGCACGCCGCATCCCGGCGTGCGAAGGTGATGTGGAGAATGGGCGCCTCACGGAACACTGGAGGAACACGAGGTAGCGCTTCTCGGGCGGAGGGGTGTAGCGCTCGATGGTAAACTGGTGGAAGCGCTTCGAGGACAACGAGTGGACGTCGATGACAGGCGATGCAGAGGGAGGGCAGCAAAGAGCGAGCTCTCGGCCCATCTGGTCATGCAACTCCGCACACGCCTGTTCCCAATGCGCTGACCAGACCAAACGCTCATCACTCGCGCTGGAGCCGGGACGGAGGCGAACCACCAAGCCCTCAAGGACCAACTCGGTAACGGCCTCCCCGAACACGGCCGTCGATAGCTGCGTGCAAGTGCGGAGTTCGCCAGCCACAACAGGCTCGCGGGCCTGCAGCAAGGCGGAAACGACAGCGTGACGGGCCTCCGTGGGGCGCATGAGACATCCTCGAAGAATCAGGAGAGGGAATCACCACCCAGGGAACGGATGAGCCCAAGATCAAGATCTCCCTTGGCACCCCATCCCCGCTTCCCACGCGGGATCTCCGGCCGGAACCGCTCGTACAGCGTGTAGGCGCACTCCGTCAGCTCATCTGCCTCGAAAGCAGATGCCAACGCCCGCATGGCAGCAAGAGCATCCTCGTAACGATCGCCAAATTTGCCTGTGAGGTAGGTCGCGACCTTCTCCGGCTCGATAGGCTTGTCTTTGACCACAGCTCGAACGCCCTCTTCCGTCGTCTTGACCGGCACGCCACGTTCGCAGAGCTTGATCCAGAACTCCTCGCCCAGGCCAGTCTTCTTCGGAGGGAGCCCCCGCTCCGGGCCCTTCGGCTCACCGTAGATCCCCAGCATCCGCCCCTTCGACTGAGCGTTCAACCCCGCCACAGCCTTGCCGAGGGACAGAGCTGTGGGCCAATCGTGCCCTAGCCGCTCTGCCACCACGCTCGCCCACAATGTCAATACCGGTGCACGATTCATCACAATCACGGCATCACTCATCCGAACACCTCCCGTATGCACACCCGGCACGATTGCTGCAGCGGCCGCTGGAAGACCATACAAGCGGAGCTCAGCGAACGCAACCGAGCAAGCAGGCCCGTCTAGGTGGCCCCCAACGAAGCGGCAACGCGACGGGTGTGGGTTTCCGTTCCACCGTCAGGGCGTGAACTGACTTCCGCAGCCTGGCCCTACTGATCCGGCCATGAACAGTGTTGCACATCGGGGTGTCAGGTTTCAGTGTTCAGGTGTCAGGACTCGAGCCTGAAACCGGACACCAGACACCTCAAGCCTGATCTGGCCAAACGCACCATTGAGTGTCGCCGGATCAGTTTAGGGTTAGCGGGCAAGCAGGCGGGCATGTAAATTTCGTGTCTGTTCTGCGCAGTGTCCATAGAGGAACGAACGATGCCCATCTTGCCCCTTCGACCAAGCTACCTACCCACCCTCCTGCTCGCACTCGCATTCTCCGCCCACGCTGTGCCCCCACGGGCAACGCCGCCGGAAGCCACATGGCGGAAACTCTTCAACGGGACGTCACTCGATGGCTGGGTCCAGCGAGGCGGCACGGCCAAATACGCAGTTCAAGACGGTGCCATTGTGGGACTGTCGGTCAAAGGAACACCCAACAGTTTCCTTTGTACGGACAGGGATTACGCGAACTTCATTCTCGAGTACGAGTTCAAAGTCCACCCAACCCTCAACTCCGGGGTGCAGATCCGCAGCAACAGCCTCAAGGAATACAGGAACGGGCGCGTGCACGGGTATCAGGTCGAGATCGACCCAGGCAAACGCGCCTGGTCAGGCGGCATCTATGACGAAGGTCGACGGGGGTGGCTGTATGACCTCAAGAACAACGAAGCAGCGCGGAAGGCGTTCAAACAAGGGGAGTGGAACCATGTGCGTGTCGAGGCGATTGGTTCCTCGATCCGAACGTGGCAGAACGGGGTCTCGGCTGCGGACCTCACCGACGACATGACCCCGACCGGATTCATCGCCCTTCAGGTGCACGCCACAGGCAGCACCACCCCTCTGGATGTCAGCTGGCGCGGGCTGCGAATCCTGGACCTTGGTTCCAGGGCGGGAACAACCAGAGACGCCCTCGGCAAGCCGGCTGACACGATGGGGGCTCCGCCGCCACCCGGAAGCTTGGTTCTGGTTGGCGCCAAGGACGATCTGAGCCAATGGACAGGCGGTGGAAAAACAGACGCCGCCTGCCCGTGGAGATGTAGCGAGGGGGTTCTTGAGATCATCCCGGGGAAGGGCAGCATTGTCACCCGACGGAGCTTCAGGGACTTCCGCATGCACGTCGAGTTCCGGGTGAACAGCAGGGAGAAGCACTCCCAGAACAACGGGAACAGTGGCGTTTACATCCAGCGCCGTTACGAGCTTCAGATACTCAATTCACATGGACAGCCGCTGGGCAATCGTGAGTGCGGGGCGCTCTACAAAACAAAGGCACCCGCTGTGAACGCCTGCCGCAAAGCTCCCGAATGGCAAACCTACGACATCGTGTTCCGGAGCCCGCGTTGGGATAAGGACGGTAAGAAGGTAGAGAATGCCCGAATAACAGTTGCCCAGAACGGTGCCCTGATCCATGACAACGTCGATATCCCCAACAAGACGGGCGCCGGCAGACAGGAGAGCCCGGAAGATGGCCCCATTCTGCTCCAGGACCACGGGAACCCCGTGCACTTCCGAAACACCTGGATCAAGGAACTCCTGACTCTGAATGAAGCCGCTGCCGCTTCCGAAGCCGCTTGGGAAGAACTACGGTCTCACGAATACGGCCAGAGCCGAGCCCCACTGCTGGCCATTGAGGCCGACATAAGGAAGGTCGTTGGGGAGGAGCGGGCGGCAATCGAGGACAAGCTCTGTGCGCTGCTGAACGACCCGGGAGTAACGAGTGATGCAAAACGCTTCGCCTGTCGATCCCTGGCCCGGATTGGCACTGAACGAGCCGTTTCCTCCCTGGGCAAACTCGTCACGGACAAGGCTTTGGCAACGGAAGCCCAGCAAGCGCTCTACGCCATTCCGGCCAAGATGGCCAACGACGCGCTGAGGGCCGGCCTGGGCACCGATGCCCCCTCTCAGGTCAAAGCAGGTATTGTGAATGTCCTGGGCCGGAAACGCGATGCCTCCTCCCTACCGGAGCTCACTTCCGCGTTCTCCGCTCCTGATCCCGTTCTCGCCGCCGCTGCCCTGGTGGCGGTGGGACGAATCGGTGGGCCTGCTGCGGAAGAGGCATTAGAGACTTTTGTCCCGACGCCGCCCCTCAGTGATGCCCGAAGCCGGGCACGTCTGTCCTGCGCAGTGGCTGCGGCAGCTGCAAAGCGCGATGACGCGGCCATCGCCATCTGCCGCGACCTCATCGCCTCGGCTGAAACCGACGCCATCCGCTTGGCCGCCTGCCGCGAACTCGTCCGAGTCCAGGGCACGGAAGCTCTGCCTCAGATCCTCCCCCTCCTTAGGAGCCTTCGCGGGGACGCCCAGAGGATTGCGGCAAGAACAGTGGTTGATATCCCCGGCAAGGACGTGACCACAAACGTCACCACCGTGCTTCCCGAGCTTCCCCCCACTGTTCAGGCCGTCATCGTCCGAGCACTCGCGGACAGGGGAGAAGAGCAGGCAGCGGCCCTCGTCACCAGCCTGCTGGACTCCCGGGACGAAGGCGTTCGTCTAGCCGCCATTGACGCCTTGGCCGTCCTCGGCGGCTCGTCTCAGGTCAAGCCCCTGACGGCGTTGGCTCTGACCAAAGGGACGCAAGCTGACAGAGCCATCCATGCCCTGGCAATGCTCCCCGGAAAAGGTGTAGACGCAGCGATGCTCCAGACTCTGGAGGCCGCCGAAGTCCCGGCGTTGCGCCGACTCCTTACCCGATCGCTGGCGAGCCGGTCCTACAAGCCGGGCGTGCCCGTTCTCCTGCAGGTAGCCGCCTCAGACGCCGATTCTGCGGTCCGCCGCGAATGCCTGAAGGCCATCCGAGCTCTGGGAAGCGCTGATCTCGTACCCCGCCTGCTCGACCTCATGACGGCGTCCACACAGCCACGGGACATCGAAGAAGCCCGCCGCACAATCGAGGCGCTGGCCCAGGAAATCCCCGCCCCCAAACGCGACTCGCTCCTGCTCAAGGCGTGGGACAGCGCGGGAGAGAAGGGCCGGCCTGCAGTGGGGACACTGCTCGGAACGTTTGGTGGAGACGCCGCGGCGAAGGCCCTCATTACCGGCCTCGCCCAGGAAGACGAAACCGTTCGCTATGCCGCGGTCAAGGCACTCGGGGCGTGGGCCACACCAGCCCCGGCCGATGCTCTTCTGGCGTTCGCCAAGATCACACCGAACGACGTTCACCATGTGCTGGCGATCCGCGGCTTCGTCAGACTCGTCGGGCTGATCACAACGGGCGAAACAAAGCCCAAATATGAAGCCGCATTGGCTATCGCCAGACGGCCACAAGAAAAGGAACTGCTGAAATCGGCCATGATGGATCTCAGGATTACTGGTCTGAAGGCAGGATCGAACAAACCCTATGAAGTGATCCCAAAGGGATTCCGCCTGGGGGAGAAACCTTACATTGACCGCGAGTACACGATCACCAAGCTCCCGGAACCCCTGGTCGCGGCAGATCGCATCAAGACAGCGATGGAAGACAAGTACAGCAAGGGAGACGCGTTCATCACGTTCAACATCAACCGCCCTGCGCGTGTCTACGTCTGCTATGACAACCGGGCAAAGAAATCGCCAAAGTGGCTGAAGGGCTGGACCAGGACCAAGGATGCCATTGCCTCGACCGACAGGGCCTGCAAGCTCATCCTGTACACCAAGGTGTGGCCGGCCGGGAAAGTCGTCCTGGGAGGCAATGCCGCCCCGGGAATGGGAGCCATGTACATCATCGGGATTGCGCCGGTCACGGGCAAATAGCCCACGAACGTGGCCATCGCGCGCCAGACTGACGTATGGGGGACCCACGAGCGAGACCTGGGCTGCCGCGCCCAACGTCCCGACTCAGCGGCAATCACGACAGACGCCACGGTCCCCGCATGGCCCGTGAAATCAGCCGATTCGCCTCTGGGTCATCGACGAAGGTCTCGGCCTCGGGGCTCCAGCGCAGTGGGCGTTCCAGAAGCATGGCAATGTTGCCGAGGTGCCCCATCGTGGCAGAGCGGTGCCCGACTTCAACCGGCGTAACGGTCTCTGCCCGGGTACGCACGCACTCCAAAAAATTCGCTCGGTGACTCCTGCTCCGATACAGGTGAATCTCACCCGGCAGGATGACCGACCGAAGCAGTGACTTGGGCCCGGCATCGATCTTCCCGCGATTGACGTACACCCACCCATCAGTCCCCTCGAAGCGTGTACCCGTACGGTTTGAGGTGGAGCAGTTGAGAGTAATGCCGCTGGCATAGCGGTAATCCACCTCGTAAGTCACCGGATTGTCGAACAACCCATCCTTGGGATACTCCCCCCTGCCTTTGACCTCGGCCGGCCCTGAGCGGTCTGTTCCCAGTCCCCACTGAGCGATATCAAGGTGGTGGCTGCCCCAGTTCAGCATCTGGCCACCGGAGTAGTCTGAGATGAACCGGAAGTTGTAGTGACAGCGCGCCTGTGTGTAGGGAGCCCACGGGGCCGGGCCGAGCCACATGTCATAGTCAAATCCCTTAGGAACAGGCATAGCCGGAGCGACGCCCATCGCTCTCCCTTTGGATAGGCCGACCTTCACGTGCTTTACCTCGCCGATCCGGCCATTCCTGACCAGCTCGCAAGCAAAGCGGAACCGCTGATCGGAACGCTGCTGACTCCCCATCTGCAGGACGCGCCCGTACCGCCGCGCCGCGTCGCTCAGAACACGCCCTTCCTCAATCGTCACGGAAAGGGGCTTCTCGACGTATACGTCCTTCCCGGACCTGACCGCAGCCAAAGCCGCCAGAACATGCCAGTGGTCCGCCGTTGAGATCACGACTGCATCAATATCGTCACGGGCGATGATCTCCCGGAAATCGCTGCAGGCAGCACAGCCTCGGTACGTGCCGGAGGCCCGCTCCTTGGCATAGTGCTTGTTCACGGTGTCCCGGGCCTTGTCGCAGCGGCTCTGATCGACGTCGCAAACGGCCACAATCTGACAATCCCGGGACCATAGGAACCCACGGAGATTACCCATACCCATGTTCCCGACACCGATGAAACCAACCGTGATGCGATCGTTCGGCGGCCGGCCGCCTTCGTCTCCCAAAACAACTCCGGGGACCACCAGCGGGGCGGCGCCAATCCCAACCGCGCTAAGGAAACGCCGCCGGTTCATAGTCAGCTGAACTGCCATGCATGACTCCTGACCAAACAGACACGAAACACTACCGTACAGACACCAAATATAGGCCCTCGCGAGCACTCATCCCAGCAGTCCATTTCTCGCGAGCTGACGTTTGACATCCCTGCTTTCGGGTCTACGTTAATGATCTTTGTCGCCGAAGTATGGAACCTGTTTGTGCTGAAATGACATGCCCATGAAAACATATCTACCCAAAGTCGACGAGATCGAGCGGAAGTGGCTGGTTGTGGATGCTGAGGAGCAAATCCTCGGGCGCCTCGCCGTCAAGATTGCGAACGTTCTTCGCGGTCGCCACAAGCCGACGTACACGCCGCACCTCGATTGCGGAGATTTCGTGGTCGTCGTTAATGCCGAGAAGGTTTTCGTGAGCGGCAATAAGGAAACCCAGAAGGAATACCAGGACTACTCCGGGTACATGGGTGGACGCAAGGTGCAGACGCTTGATGAAGTGCGTGCCCGCAAGCCGGAACGCATTATCCGCGATGCCGTTTGGGGCATGATGCCCAAAGGGCGCCTCGGTCGGTCTCAGTTCCGCAAACTTCGGATTTACACCGGTCCCGAGCATCCGCATGAAGCCCAGCAGGTAGAGGCATTCGCACTCTAAGCAAGACCTCGGCCAGGACCGATAAAGCGACGGGGATACGAGTATGGCAGCATCTAGAGACGAAGTTACAGTGGTGGGTCGGCGCAAGAGCGCCGTCGCACGCGTCCGCCTTTATCCCGGAACGGGAAAGATCGTCGTGAACAAGCGCGATTTTGAGCAGTACTTCCCCTGCTCAACGGTCCGTGGCTATGTGACACAGCCACTGATGATCACCGGCGTGACGCAAGCGTTCGATATCCACGCCAACATCAAGGGCGGTGGCCCGATGGGCCAGGCTGGAGCGTTGCGGCACGGGATCTCACGGGGTCTGTGCGAAGCAAACGCCGAACTCCGTTCAGTGCTGAAAGAGAGCGGAATGCTCACCCGGGACGCACGAGTCAAAGAACGTAAGAAGCCCGGTCAGCCCGGAGCGCGGAAACGGTTCCAGTTCTCCAAGCGGTAACGTTTGGGTTAACCAAACCGACAGTGCAAGATCCGAGCCCGACCAAAAATCGGCTCGGATCTTTTTTTTGTTGGGAGAAGGACATGGACAGTACAACCATTCAAGTAGCGATTTTCGGAGCGTCGGGATACTCCGGCGAAGAGCTTCTCAGGCTCCTTCAGAGGCACCCCAGTGCCCACGTCGCGTTCGTCACTTCGCGGCAATACGCCGGGCAACCAATCGGTACGGTGTTCCCGCGTTTCGCCGAATCCTCCCTGCAGTTCTGCCAACCGGATGTCAGCGCCATCGCCCCAAATGTGGATGTCGCCTTCCTGGCTTTGCCCCACGGGTTGGCTACCGAGTACGCGATTCCGTTGCTCAAAGCGGGAGTCCGGATCATTGACATCAGCGCGGATTTCCGGCTCAGGTCACCCGCGAAGTATGAAGCCTACTACGACGAACCCCACCCTGCCCCGGAACTGCTTTCACAGGCAGTCTACGGCTTGCCCGAACGCTACAGGGGTGCTCTGAAAGGCGCCCAGCTGGTTGCCTGTCCGGGATGCTATCCCACGAGCACGATCCTGCCGCTGAGCCCCGTGCTTGCGGCGGGCCTGGTGGACCCCGCGACCGTGATCGTCAGCAGCATGAGTGGTGTCAGTGGCGCAGGCCGGAAAGTCGACCTCCCCTACATATTCCCCGAGTGCAACGAAAGCGTCCGGCCCTACAAGGTCACTGGGCATCGGCACCTGCCTGAAATTGAGCAGGAGCTGGCCATCGCCGCAGGTGTGGATGAGATGAGTATCAACTTCATTCCCCACTTGGTTCCCATTAACCGGGGAATCCACTCCACAATCGTGGCGAACGCCCGGGGCAACGTCTCGGCCGAGATGATCGGGAATGTCCTCAATGCGGCCTACGCAGACGAGCCGTTCGTGCGAGTGCTTCCGAGCGGCGGACTCGCCGACACGAAGCACATCACGGCGACGAATGTCTGTGAGATCGGCTACGCCTTCGACAGCCACACGGGACGCGTCATCCTGAGCAGCGCCATCGACAACCTGACCAAGGGGGCTTCAGGACAGGCCGTTCAGTGCCTGAATATCACCTGCGGCTTCCCCGAGACGACCGGCCTGCTGTAGGCTGACCTCCCCCCGTGTCCGGCAGAGCCCTGATCCGCCGTCGCCCCCCAAGGGCGGCTATGGCGGGACAAGCCAACGGGAGGGGACCGCTTACGCTGTGCGCGGCTCGGTTCAGACGGGGGCGTCCCAGTCCGGCAGAGCCCTGATCCGCCGTCGCCCCCCAAGGGCGGCTATGGCGGGACAAGCCAGCGGGAGGCGACCGCTTACGCTGTGCGCGGCTCGGTTCAGACGCCCCCCCCGGAAGACCTACTTGAGCGTTACCGTCACCGGTCCACTGTTCCTCGCCAGTGACACCGGCACAACCTGTCGGTGTTCACCGGCGCTCACCGTGACCTCGTAGTCACCCAGGAAACCACGGGTTGTGAAGGCACCCTTCGTGTCGGTCTTCCCCTTCTCCTGCGTCCACCACTCGCGAAACACGAGATCACGGTAGGCAGCCCCATTGGGCTTCTCGTCCCAGTTCTTCCGGTACATGGCACCGGCCGGCTTCCAATGTCGACCTTCCCAGAATCCCCACATCTGGAACCCGACCACCCCGGGGTGACTGAACACAGCCGTCATGAAGTCGCGCGTGTAGTGCCCCTGGGCCTCCTCCTGCGGGATGTTGATATCGAACTCGGTAATCCGCATCGCCAGCTCGAACTCCGCGAAGTCCTCCAGGATCTCAACCACCTTCTGAGGGTTCTGCAGATGGGTCCCGATATGGCTCTGGAAACCGATTCCTGTCACCGGAGCTCCCTTATCGAGAAGAAACCGAATGGTCTTCTTGTACGCCTCATGGTTGCGGGATCCCGGGCCCTTACCATTCAAGATTGCGTAATCGTTGATGAACAGTGGCGTATCGGGCAAGCACTCACGGGCTGTCTTGAACCACTCCACCATGATCTCCTGGCCAAACAGGTCCATGAGATCATGGTTCGTCCGCGTCTCGTTGATCACATCCCATTCGTCCACGTAGGGTTTCATCTTCGTCGCGATGTCGATGATGTGCTCCCGCACGATCGAGGGAACGCGCTCGGGGTTGTCCTTCAGCTTCTGGACACTCTTGGGAAGGTGCTTCCAGCTTGGCCAGACCATCACATGACCACGTGCATGGAGCCCATTGTCTTTCAGCCACTTGAATGCCGCAATCGTCTTCTCCTGGGTGAACCTGTCTCCCCAGGCCGACTCCCAGGGGGGCCACTTGAGGGCGTTCTCATTCCCGGAGGCATTGAACAACTCCAGAACCTTCTCCTTGTACTTCCGCGCGTCCGCCGTATCCTCGGCGATCGTCGGCACACTGATGATCGATGAAAACTGGAACGTGTGCTTCTTCATCTCAATCTGCACATCAGCGCCCGGAACCGGCTCGCCTCCGGCTCCCATTACGCGAACCACCAAGGCGCCCTTCCTGTGCTGGTCAATCCGGGCCGCAGCCTGGGCACGCCATGGAGCGTCGGGCGCCGATCCCTTGTAGGTGATGGGCGTGGTGGGCAACTGATACGGCTTCACGCCTTTCCCGAAACGCAGAAGCTCCACGCCACCGATCTCAATCCACTGCTCGTTGAAGCCCGTGCCAAAGCACAGGGCCGTCTCCTCGGAGCCATAGTTGCGGGTAACCTTGAAGGGGTAATCGAAGCGCTGCCACGCATCGGCGACGGAGAACCGGGTCGACAGAGACTTTTCCCAATTCGGAGACTGCTTCTGGAAAAAGACTCGACAGTCGGCCTCGTTTGACTCGTTCTTGGGTGCGTGTCCACGCGCATAGAAACGGGCCAGCAGCAGATCGCCCTTCTTGACCGCCTGCGGGCTTCGCACAGTTACCTGTAGGTCGTAGAAGTTCTTCATCCGTTTCAGATTCGTGATCCGGAGCGCCTGGTCGAAACCGAGTTCTCCCGCCACGACAACCTTCTCGATCGTCGCCTTCTCGCCGCTGCTTGCCCCGACCGCAGCCACGTAGTCGCCGGGAAGCAGGGATTCATGTGGAGGAAGCATCTTCTCGGCCCCGCAGCACGTCAGCCCTATACACATCAACGCACTCATCGTCGCTCTCCAGTTCATCGTCATCCTCCATCTGCTCGCGGCCCGCGCGATGCGTGGTAGCGATCGGTTAGTGCTTTCACCTGCTCATGCAGTCGGTGCAGATCCCGGCGGAACTCATCAGTCAGATCAGTCGGCTCCTTTACGCGCATGCCGGGGTAGCGCCGCCAGGTCGCCATCTGGTGGCGCTGGCCGTCTTCGTCCGTGACGGCCCGAGCGCCGAAGCACACCTGGACAAAGCTCCTGGCAATGTACAGGTGCACGCGCCCGGTTCCACGGTAGGTGACCTTCGGCCCCTCGCAGCCCCACACCATCTCCCATGCCCCGGACGCCCATTCCTCCTCCAGGAGGGAAAGAAGTCGCTGCAAGACGGGCTGAACGGCGTCCGCAGCTCGCCCAACCGTCCATTCCGGCCCGTAGGTCACGGGGTTTGGTTCGGCGAAATACGGCAGGTAGACATCCTGCAGCGCTTTGTTCGGCGCCCCCTTCGATTTGCCCCGCGGGGGCTTCTGCATGTTCCCTCTACTGTCGAAGCGGAACCCGGCATCGTAGAGGAGTGGGGCAACCGGCGACACGTCAAGCGGGAAGCCGTTCCAGTCATGGAGCACCAGTTCCATCCCCGGGGCCCCGACTGTCAGGACCATCGCCTCGATGCAGCGCCGCAGGGCCTCCTGCGAGAGGGTAACCGTCTGGTGACCGTTGTGAACCAGAACCTGCCCCGCCTGGAGCACGGTGCGGTGCTTCAGGTTCCCACGACGTGCCGTCCGAGGAAGGACCTCGCCACGCTCATCAATGATATCAAAACTGGACGCATACAGGTTGGCGGGCTCGCGAGTCGTGACGCAAAATGTCGGTTCGTCTACCAGATATCCCAACTCGTTGCCTTCGCTGCGCCGGGCCCGGCAGTCCCGCAACAGCTCGATGGCGTCCGGGAGGCCATACTGCTCACCGTGGTGATGCTCAATGAAATACCCGCGTGAAACCCGGCCGAGCAGCTCGAGGCGCTTCAGCTCCGGAAGAAGTTCACCCCAGGCAGGAGCTGTGGTCTCGGCGGAAAGCATGTCCCTCGTCACGATTCCCCATCGCCGAAGCACCTGATCGGCCCAGTTCCTGAGAGTGGTGTCTCGGGAGAGCTCATCGGGCGTACCCAGCAACCGCTCGGTCGCGGACCAACGTCCCAATCGCGCGTTCAGCTTCCGCCGCCCCATCTGCTTGATCACACGATCGGCCGACATCCGCCCATTGACGATTTTGCGGGGCGTACTGTCGAGGTCATAGCAGGCTGAAAGTGTCGACTGGAAGTGGGCGTGACGCAGGCATTCGTAGGTATCGCAGGTGACCTCTCCACACCAGGCGAGGTACCACACGGCACGAAGGACAGCATCCGCCCCCACGCCGGTGTCTGCCACCACGTCATCGAAGAATGCAGTGGGGTGGGTCGCGAAGTAGTCCCTCACCTTCAGGATCTCCTCCCTGATATCCTGGTCTGCTGCT
>Ga0209249_1001586_pt1 | contig 21177 bp, 17 predicted proteins | sample SaaInlV_200m_DNA_4_FD_184653 | JGI IMG/M metagenome (GOLD analysis project Ga0209249, IMG submission 184653) | Marine microbial communities from expanding oxygen minimum zones in the Saanich Inlet - SI037_S3LV_200m_DNA (SPAdes) (version 2) | ecosystem: Environmental > Aquatic > Marine >...
AGGCCATGTAAAAGCTGGGGAGAAAGCACGTAAAGGACTTTTCTTAGTGTGGATAATCGGAGCTATGATATATACGGCAATTATCTTTTTACTAATATCGTATGTGGAAGGGTTTGCAACTATGCTTGGTCAGCACACATTAGCCCTCGCTGATGTATTGGCAGGGATACTCATCTTCACTTTCCTTCTTAGCAAGAATGGGATAAAATTGAAATATAAACCAGGAGGTGTGCCCGGACGTGACATACTTTTTGTAGTAGGATTTGGATTTGTATTTGCTTTGGTCACTAAAATACCTGGTCCATGGATCATGGAATTTCTGGCCGCTTTTATAACAGAAATATTTAGCATGCCTCTTGAAGGAGATGGATTTATTGTATTGTTCATTGTCCTTACTTACTTAATCTATGTTTCAGGAGGAATTTTAGTCTCTATAATTGGATTGAATCTAGCTCCAAGAATTTTGAAGAAATCATAAAAATCGTCAGTCATGATTACATGTACAAATTGTCATACTCAGAATCCTGATGGTAAGAAGTTCTGCCGCGAATGTGGAAGCCCGCTGACTGCACCTGCTCCTTCTCCTCATTATCAGTCTCAAAGGTCGCAGGAACAATCTCCAACTCCACAAAGTCAGATTCAGACGACAACTAAGAAAAAAAATAAATGGTGGATATGGGTGATCCTCATTATTGTGTTAGCTGTGATCGCCTATGTGGTATTTTTTGGTGGAGGAATGGGTTCTCCCATTAAGCTGAACAAAGGCACAGGAGGAGGCTCAATTCGCACAGAGAAAGATCTGGTGGAGGCTCTGGTAGAGTCACTTAAAAGTGGTGACTCTTTCAACTTCATTGATAATCACTGTCTGTCAAGAGCCGATCTTGATGAGTTGAATAGTTTTCTGCCTGAGGATGAACAATTTGACCCCAAAGAAGCATCCGGCAAAGTACCCCGTACTATCGAGAAACTCGAAAGAGATTGGGATGAGATATTGAAAAGCAGTGAAGAAGAAAATTGGGATTGGTCTAATACTAAGGTTGTCAGTGTTAGCTTTGAAAATATGTATGACAATCCAAAAGTATTGTCAGGTATCTATGCTGTGATTGAATCCGGAGGGAGACGATATGGATTATTTTTGGAGTCTTGCGTGAAATTCTCTGTAGGATGGAAGGTGTGCAAAGAATTGGAATGGACCGGAGAGGATGACGGAAGTGATCCGTTCTCTGAGAATAACTCCCGGGATGATCAACCAAAGATTGAAAATACAGAAAGCCAGGATCTTCAAAACAGAGTGAAACTAGCTCAGTCTGTTGATAATCCTGCTGAGGAGGCAAAAGAAACAGCTGTTGAAGAGAAAGTTATCCCTCCTGTAAAGGATGATAAAAAAAAAAGCCCTCCTCCGGGGGAGCTTCAACAGGATGATGAAGGATATTACAATTTAATCCATCCTGATGGTCGTATCTTTCGATATAAAGGAGAGATCAAAGATGGTCAGGCTCACGGATTTGGACAGTCAATATTCCCGGATGATTTTAAATATCAGGGGGAATTTGCAAACAATAAATTTCATGGTGAAGGGGTGGAAACATATGCGACTGGCACAAAATATACCGGCAGCTACAAAAATGGATCCAGGAATGGCAAAGGAACAATTATCTGGCCGAATGGTTCTGTATTTACCGGTGATTGGATAAATGGATGGAGAACAGGACATGGGGTGTATACCTGGGGGGATGGTGCCCGCTTTGAGGGTGAATGGAATCGTAATCAAAGGGTGTATGGGAAAATAAAATTTGCTAATGGTGATACATACGAGGGTAATTATAGCGAGGATGTACAACATGGAAGCGGAACTTATATCTGGCAAGACGGAAATAAATATGTGGGTCAGTACAATAAGGGTGTACGTGAAGGCAAAGGAGAGTTTTTTTGGAAAGACGGACAAAGATATGAAGGAGATTTTTTAGGAAATTATCGTACAGGTTTAGGCATATATTATTGGACAGATGGGGGGACTTTTAACGGCACTTTTGATCAAAACAAAAGGGTAAGTGGATTTATGAAACATGGAAATGGCAATACATACAATGGTGCTTTTAAGGATGATAAGAAGAATGGCTATGGTGTATATACCTGGCTGGATGGTTCAGTTTATAAAGGGACTTTCACCAATGGAGAGAAGAATGGGAGTGGTGTAATAACCTGGGCAGCCGGAGGAAAATATGATGGATTATGGTCAGGAGATAAAAGAAATGGTCAGGGAACCCATTGGTGGCCGGATGGAAGTTATTGGAAGGGTAATCTAAAGGATAATAAATTTCACGGACAAGGCGTTGAATACTATGCTGATGGTAAAATACGTGCACAGGGGAATTGGATAGAGGGTGTGCATCAGAAATAATTATTTGATTCAGCACTTATAGCAAGCTGTTGATAATCAGCATTAATAATATCACAGTTAGAAAAATATTGGTTAGAATGAAAGCTGGTTTGATGTATTTTGGATCTTTGTTTCTAAACAGATACCAATAGAAAGCCAGTATGAAAATTATGTTCAGTACGAACATCAGAATTCCAACAACAATATTGATGTGGATTTGAAAGATTGGATAAGAGGCCAGGAATACTGATGAAATCAAAATCCAGAAAAATACTAGGCGCTTGATTTGATTTTCATCCAGATACTGACTGATTGTCTGCAGTCCGGCTTTTTCATAATCTTTGCCATAACGGATGACTAAAAGCCAAAAATGGGGTATCTGCCAGAGAAACATTAGGCTTGCTAAAAAGATGATACTCGGATGTAATAGTGAGCCTCCTGCTGCTGTCCATCCTATCATAGGCGGGATCGCCCCTACAAGTCCACCCGGGATAATAGCATAAATTGTCACACGTTTCAGTGGCGTGTATAATACGTTATAAATCAGAATATTAACAAGAGCAAGCAGGGCGGGAATCCAGTTTAGTCTGAAAAGTAAAATACTTCCGCTAATAATGCACAAACAGGTAAAGATTATTGCTTCAGGTAATTTTAGGTTTTGACTTGGTAAAGGTCGATGGGCGGTACGATCCATCAATAGGTCTATTTTTCTTTCCTGCAATTGATTAATACCTGCAGCTCCTCCTGATAACAGAAACACTCCCAGAAAACAAATAAGTGCATGATAACTCAGTTCGCCGTTAACCAGAAAAAAACCAGCTGTAGCGGAGAAAGCTACAGCCAGGGATAACCTCCATTTTATTAATCTTAGGTATGGCATAAACAAAACTTGCTATTGCTGATCAATACCTAGTGTTTTGAGGTATTCTGTTATTTTTTGAATTTCCTCATTACTGAGTTCTTTTTCATAGGATTTCATAAGACCCTTATTAAATCCTTCCACCACTTGTCCATCAGGATTAATAAGTGAAGATTGAATATAAGCATCATCTGCAGTAATACTTACAAGTTCCTTATTCGCCATGACATTTTGAGTTTTACCATATAAACCTTTAAAACTTGGTCCGACCAATCGTGCACCATCCAAAGAATGACAAGCTATACAGCCAGTGTTTTTTAGTAAAACCAGACCAGCATGATCCGGGACAATTCCGGTAACGGGGAGTTCACTTAGCCATTTATCAAAGTCTTCCTGTGATTTGACAAGTGTCTTTGTGGTCATTCCTGAGTGCATTAAACCGCAATATTCTGTACAAAGAATCTCATACTCTCCAATATAAAATGGCGTGAACCATAGGTAATTATCATATCCAGGTACTACATCTTCCTTAACTCTGAAAGCCGGAATGAAAAGACTATGATTAACATCTTCTGAGAATAATTCCAGTTTTACCGGTTGATTCACCGGAATTACTAATTCTTTGGCGAGTTTGCCATCGCCATAATCAAACTGCCATTCCCACATTCGGCCAATTGCTTTGACTTTCATAGCATTATCGGGTACATTCCGCATTGGTGCAAAACCAATCCACCCTAAATAAAACATTACCATGACCAGAATAAGTGGAATTACAGTCCAAATTATCTCCAGAGTATTACTTCCCGTAAATTGTTTGGCCTTCTTGACTCGTTTTTCATTATATCGTATGACTGTCCAGATCATAAAACCGGTTATACCTACAATAAAAACTATTGCAGTAATAAAAATGAAGGCGAAGGCTCTGTCAACTCCTTCAACCATATTTGATGCGCCTGAAAACATAGTTATATCTTTTATCTCAGTAAGTAATCAGTAAAAGTGAGTACGATCACTAAAGCATAAACCAGGAAAACTCCTGCTACGATTAATTTTAAGAACAGACTTTCATATTTCAAATGCATGAAATAAGTCAGTACAGTAGCTCCTTTAACTGAGGCAATAATCAGGGCAACACCAACTGAGAAGGTGCTAAAATGTAATCCTGAAACTGCAACAGTAATGAAAGTAAGTATTAACAACACCAGTAAAACAGTGATATGCTGATTGTAACTTGAAATATGAGGATGTTTATCGTTTTTCATAGTATCGTCTGTTTCAAGTGATTAAATAAAGTAAGGGGAATAGGAATATCCAGATCAAGTCGACCAGATGCCAATACAAACCACTATTTTCATGCAGTGAGTAGTGATCTTTTGTTATTCTCCCGGATTTAAGCCTTACTATCACAATTATCAGTAAAACCAGTCCTATCAGAACATGTAAAGCGTGCAGACCAGTCATCATGTAATATAATCCATAGAACAGTATTTCTCCGTGATCCAGGCCTTTAACTACATCTGAGCCAGGGTAAAGATTGAATTCAAATTTATGGCTCCATTCAAAATATTTGTTAACCATAAAAATAAGAGCGGCCAATACTGTTAGAATAAGCAAGCCGATTGCCTTCTTACTATTTCCTTTCTGGATGGCTGTGACAGACATGGCTACTGTCATACTACTTACCAGCAATACCACTGTATTCATGGTACCAATAAAAGCATTCAATTCCTCAGCAGCATGATGAAACTCAGCAGAATATTTGTTTCTGAAAACCGCATAAACAAGAAAGAGACCACCAAAAAGGAATAACTCAGTAAAAATAAATAACCACATCCCGATTTTCGAACCTTCCGGGTCGTGATGTTCGTTATGCGTTGGGTGAGTCGACATATTTTTGTGTTACTTGTTTCGTGATTCAAATACTTTATGAGCAGTCAATTAGATTAGTCTTCATCGTTTGTGTCACCAAAGAAATAAGGTTGGTGAGTGATGACCGGAATCTCATCAAAATTCTCCAATGGGGGAGGTGATGGGATTTTCCACTCCAGGGTTACTCCCTTCCATGGGTTAGGGCCTGCCAATGCGCCCTTTTTCCTGGCGTAAATAAGATTGCTTATCATCATGAAAATTCCAATTATCAGAATAAATGCTCCGATTGTTGAAATTACATGACCGGTTTGGTACTGCGGTAGATAATCAAAATAGCGTCTTGGCATACCTTGTAATCCAATAATGAATAGAGGGAAATAAAGGACATTGAATCCAAGGAACAGGAAGCCCCAGGCGATATTGGCCCAGCGGAAACTGTACATTCTGCCGTACATTTTCGGGAACCAATAATGAATCCCGGCAAAAAACGCAAAACCCATACCACCAAAAATGATATAGTGAAAATGAGCTACAACAAATGCAGTGTCATGAGTGTGGATATTAGTTGCCAATGCTCCAAGAGTTAATCCTGTAAAACCACCAATAAGGAATAAGAATATGAAGGATATCGCATACAATAGAGGTGGCTTTAAGGAAATTTTACCACCGTACATAGTAGATAGCCAGTTAAACACTTTTATTGCTGAAGGAACCGCTACAATAAAGGTAAGGAATGAAAAGAACCATCGAGACCAATAGCTAATCCCGGAGGTAAACATATGATGACCCCATACGAAATAACCTACAACGGCAATGGCTATACTTGAAATAGCGATAGCACCATAACCGAAAACCGGTTTCTGAGAAAAGGTGGGAAATATCTCAGTAACAACACCCATAGCTGGTAATATCATTATGTAAACTGCCGGATGAGAATAGATCCAGAATAAGTGCTGGAAGAGCACTGGATCACCACCAAGCGCCGGGTCAAAGAAGCCAATATTCAGTACTCTTTCTGCAATAACCATCAATAAAGTTATTCCTACAATGGGTGTGGCAAGAACCTGTATCCAGGCTGTTGCGTATAATGACCATGGGAAAAGGGGCATTTTAAACCAGGTCATCCCGGGAGCTCTCATTCGGTGAATAGTTACAATGAAGTTTAGTCCGGTAAGGATGGAGGCAAAGCCCAGAATAAATGCCGCTGAAAGAGCCCAAATCACATTCGTTGATGATTCTGCACTATAGGGCACATAAAAGGTCCAGCCAGTATCAGGAGGATCACCGCCCACGAATTGTGAAAATAAACCAAGAATGGCACCAGTCATAAATAAATACCAAGAGAAAAGATTGAGCTTTGGGAATGCAACATCCTTGGCTCCAATAAGTATGGGCAGGAATAGATTGCCAAAAACGGCCGCTAAACCCGGAATAACTACAATAAATATCATAATCACACCATGAATGGTAAAGACACCATTATAAGTTTGAGCATCCATGATGGTTGGTCCGGGAGCAATTTTCTCAATTCTCATCATCAGACCCAAAAGTGCAGCAACCAGAAAGAAAACCGTAATGGCATACATGTACATCAAACCGATCTTTTTATGATCGGTCGATGTCAGCCATCCGAGCAGGCCTTTGTATTTTCCCTTGTGCTCCAGGTAGCTTTCGTGCGTGTATTTTTCAGTTGAACTCATATCACTTGTTTTCTGTTTTTCTTCTTCCTTTGACTATCAGGTAAACAAAAATAGCTAAGGCAATTATAATGGTAAAGAAACCGACTATACGGGTAATTTGAAGAGTGTAGCCTCTGCCCTGCGGATCGTAGGCAAAACAATACTCCAGTATTTTATTAATTGTGGGTTGGGCAATCCCTTTCTGTGCCTCAATCAGGGCCATCTTAACATCAAAAGGTAAATAACTGACACCATAAAGATATCGTGTAATCTTTCCCTCGGGGCTGATGATCATGATTGCGGATGGATGAGCAAAATCAAGACCCTGAGCTTTATATCTCCATCCAACGGCATTAGTTATCTTATTAATTGTTTCTTGTGAGCTTGTCAGGAAATTCCAATGTGGCCAATATTTTGGGTCAATTTGCTGAACAAAATTGGCTTTTTCAGCCCTGGCTTTATCAGGTGAGTCTTTGGGATCAAAACTGAAAGTGATCACATCATAGTCTTCCCCCAGATTCATGTCTAGCTTGGTGATGACATCCGCAACTCCTGCCAGTAGTGGTCCGCACATACCCGGACAATCAAAGTAAACAAATGACAGAATAGTTGGCTTATCAATATGCTCGTTTAATGATACACGGCTACCGTCTTCCAACATGAATTCCAGATCCATGGGGATTGTGCTTTCTAACTTCTCCACAATTCCTATCTCAATATTTTCTTCGTTAAATGGTTTTACTTGTGCCGGTACCTGACAACTCACAAGTGAAATAATGAATGCAAAAGCCAATCGAATGTTCATTATGAGTAGGTATTTGTTTCTTATTTAAGCCAGGTCTTCTTAATACTACATTTGAGTTTTGAGATTGTTTCCATGTTTTTTTCCAAGCATGAAAATGGTTCTTAATTGCAATAAAACATAAAAAATAAGTCCCCAAACTGCCAGCACAGCAATGAAATAGCTGAAAATAATCCAATACGGCGCCTTATTCATACTATTCCACATAGCTCGTTTTTCTGTCAGGCTGACGGCTGTAAATGGCATCCCCACTGCCAGAGTAGCATCTGTAATGACCACTCCAAATTGTTCTTCATCATACAGTTGTACTGATAATTCCAGTGTGCCATCCGGATCACCCGGAAGATCTTTTGGAGAGATGAAACTGGCTTTGCCAAGCTCATCCGTTATGATTAACTCACCAATGGGGAGGTATCCGAAGGTTCTTTTTACCATTAGTTTAACTTCGGCACCAGTGACTGGGGTGATTTCGCCATTCTCGGTACCACTTACAAGAGCAGTAATGGTCTCTTCATTTTCCTCCATCAGAGCTATCGTAATGTCAGTCCACCGTTTATTTAAGCCACCAGTTAATGTTGACACTTCCTGAAGGTAATCTGGATTGAAGCTCCTTACATAGGCAATAGTCTCCCATGTTTCTCTACTGTTCAGTATATTCTGAAAACCAAGCATCAATCCTCGTCCGTTTCTGATTTTGTAATACAGTTCACCATCAGAATTAGATTGAAACCCAGCAGCCTCAGGGTCTGGTGGTGGTGGAACTAAAGGGGCAAAATTTCCTTCTCCCGGCATGCCATGACAGCTTTTGCAATTGGTCAGGTATAGTGCAGAACCAGAGGATATTGCATTTTCATCAAATGAAAAAGTTGCAAGACGATCTTTCTGGTTATCCGGAACAATCCAGTCCTGAGCAAATAAGGTATTTGACAGTGATACGGCGATGATTATTAAATATAATATTCGTTTCATAATATCCTGATTTACTCTCCCAGTGGTTTATCGTTTGAATGATCTTGTTCCATAGCAGTCTCCCAGATTGGAATAATTGGAAAGAGTTTTGACAATACTGAGATAATGATAAGAACCAAAATGAAACTCCCTAAAGTAATTGAGGTTTCAATAATTGTAGGTTTATAAACTAACCACATATCTGGTACACCTTGCATTGGCAGAAAAGGGTGTTCCTGTGTTGGAACAACGATAATGTACCTTTTTAGCCAGGCTCCTGCGATAACAAATAGAGAAATGAAAGCTAGTGGGCCGGATTTTCGCATTTTCTTGAATAATACCAGTATCATAGGAAGAATCAATCCCAGAATCTGTGTGCTCCAGAATAACAATGCATAGTGTCCGGTAAATAAAGCCTGTAAATGCAAAGCATCCATCTTTTTTAATTTAAATCCCGGAACCAAAAATTCATTGATGTTAAAATAGAAATACACAATTGAAACGAGGAATAATAATTTGCCGATCATATCGAAGTGATAATCAGTCAGGTATTTTTTCAGGTTATAACTTTTCCTGAAAAAGCGCATGGCCACAATAACAGATGCTGTACCGGCAACAAAGGCACCTGAAAGGAAATAGGGGCCAAATATGGTTGAGTCCCAGCCAGGCCGCAGAGTAACAGCAAACAACCAGGATGTTACCGTATGGATTGCAAAAGCTGTAGGTATGATCAGGATTAGCAGAATTCGAATTATCTTGAACAAAACCTTGTATTGTTCAGGAGTATGTTGCCAGTTGAAGGATAATATGTTGTATGCTTTCTGTAACCATACCGGTGTGTGTCCGATCCTGTTTTTACTGATAGCTAAGTCAGGAAGTAAGGTGAAAAAATACAAGAGAAAACTAAGAGTAAAGTAGGTCGTTACCACAGTGACGTCCCACAAGATGGGGGATTGTATTTTACCGTGAGTAAAAAGGTAGTACAAGCGATCAGGACGACCCATATCAGAAATGATCACCAAACCAGCAACGGCAGCAAAAGCAATTGCGATTATTTCTGCTATTCTTCCGATTGGAACAATCCATTTGTAACCAATCAAACCAAGAATCCCACTGATAAGCATTCCTACCAGACTGGCTGCGACGAAGAAAACAAAATTCGAGATATACATCCCCCAGCTAACGTAATCTCGCATGCCGGTAACTCCCAGCCCTTCTTGTAGCTGAATATAGTATGCATACAGACAGGCAAAAAGAGCCAGGATCAGAAAAGTCATCCATATGATAAACCCCCTGCTGAGACCAACTGGTTTTAGCAAGTCGGTGGCGACCCGGTCGAGAGTGTCTGGATTGTATTTCGGAGTTGATTTATTTAGTGACATTTATAGCAGGTTTAGGAGTGAGATTCATCGTGGTCGTCCAGTATGGATTTCTCCGGAAAATCAACTGAACGGTTTTTGGGCGGTAAATAAAATACCCTTGGTTCGGTTCCCAGTTCAGGCATCAGGCGATATCCTCCGTTGTCGCGAAGGAGTTGACTTAAACGAACAGTTTCTTTCGTGGTTCCATTGGTCACTGCATCTTCGTTTTCGTCCCCAAAGTAATAAACACCGTTTGGGCATGCCGAAACACAATAAGGTAGCTTGCCTTCGCGCAGGCGGTCAGAGCTGAAAAGACATTTCGTTACAGTACCTTTCCTTTGAGGAACATTCATTTCAACATCGTAGGTTTTATCTTGATCTTCTTCTGCCATCAGAGGTTCTTCCCAATGGAATATTCTCGCAGAATACGGACAGGCAGCCATGCAAAAACGACAACCAATACAACGTTCATTGTCAATTAAAACAATCCCATCCTGTCTTTTATAAGTGGCATCAACCGGACAAACTGAAACACAGGGAGGATTATCGCAGTGCTGACATGTTTTTGGCATGAAGTAAGGTGCTGAATTCTTACTCTCCTGCATTTCTAATGTGTTGATGTGGTATTCGTGAGGTCTCAGGTCATGAGCATTCTGGCAGGCGGAAATACAATTACGGGCATTCTTGCACTTTGCAAGATCTACTACCATAATCCATTTTTTACCCGGAATTCCTTCTCTTCCCAGTTTAGAAAGGGTTTTAGCCGTAGGATCCAAATCTTCAATCTGGTCTTTAGGTATTTTTACCAGTTTATTATCCTCAGTCAGAACTTTGACATATTCATCCTTTCCCTTGGATTTCTCATATTTCAAACCTGAGTATATGGCAGCTGAACCTGCAAAAGTAGCAGCTCCATATAAGCCAAATCTCTTCATAAAATCCCGTCGCGAAGTTTCAGGGACATTATCAGGTTTACCAGAGGATTGGGATCCCTTTTTTTCTTTGTCTTCCATATTTGTGAAGTTATTCTATTATATTCCGCTCTGATACAAGTTTAGACTCAGAAAATTAACTAAAAAAATGCATTATTAACTTATATCTGCTTGTAATTTATTAGGATTCGCGTACTAAATGACAAAGATTACATAATTGTATTAATTACAAAATCCATTTCTGTAATATTTGCTTCACTGCCTTGAATTAAATATCTGCGGACTCATAATTTGCATGCATTAAGTAGTTTAGGCTAACTTAGTATGATTATAAATTAGGCTTAGATTTTTTTTGCAATCATTAATCTAAAATTCAAGAAAGTAGAAGTCAATAGCAATTGAGTATTAGTCCTGACAATTATCTAAATTTATATCTTTGCTGAAAACCTGACCATGAAAGCTTATTCCCTTACCCTGGTAGTCTTAATTCTGGGACTGTTGAACTCCTGTTCTGAGGATAGAACGGGATTTGATAAGCCAAATTTTATTATTCTTTTCAGTGATGATATGGGATATGGGGATCTGGGTGTATTCGGACATCCAACCATTCAGACGCCGAATCTCGACCGCATGGCGGCAGAGGGAATGAAGTTCACAAATTTTTACAGCGGATCTCCTGCCTGTACAGCGAGTCGATATGCCTTAATGACCGGACGGTATCCTTTACGAAGCGGATTTGGATGGGTTTTGGTGCCAAGTTCTCCAAGGGGCATTCATCCGGAGGAATATACTCTTGCGGAAGGACTCAAGGAGGCAGGATATCAAACTGCGATATACGGCAAATGGCATTTGGGAACTACACGTAAAGACTATTTGCCTTTGCAAAATGGTTTTGATGAATACCTGGGGCTTCCATATAGTAATGATATGATACCACCGCGATGGCCGGATATTCCTCTGATTGAGGGGAATGATACCATTGAACTCAATCCCGACCAGAACTTACTGACCCGAAAGTATACTGAGAGGGCTATTCAATTCATCAGGAAGAATAAGGAGAATCCCTTTTTTATTTATCTGCCATATGCTATGCCTCATGTGCCTTTACATCCCGGACCTGAATTTCACGGACAATCACGCCGGGGACTGTATGGTGATGTAGTTGAGGAAATTGATTGGAGTGCCGGAATGATCATGGGTACCCTCCGGCAGGAAAAACTGGATAAGAATACTCTTGTTTTTTTCACTTCGGATAATGGACCCTGGATTATCAAGCATACCAAAGGAGGATCGTCAGGTCTGATGAGAGATGGCAAGGGAAGTACATGGGAAGGGGGGATGCATGAACCCGGAATCGCCTGGTGGCCCGAAACTGTCCCGGCCGGTCAGATTTGCATGGATGTTTCTTCAACACTTGACCTTTATACTACATTACTTAGTATTGCCGGAGTTGAAATTCCACATGACCGTCCTGTTGATGGCCGTGATATCACTACCCATATTCTGGGAACGGGCGCCCTTAATCCAACACCATACTTTTTCTATGGGCCCCGCGAATTGCATGCGGTGAGGCTTGGATCCTGGAAATTGCATATACGTACATCCAGTCAAACAAAAGTTGATTATTTCAATGGAAAATTGCCATTGCTTTTCAAGCTCGATGAGGACCCCTCAGAAAAATATGATTTATCAGATCAGCATGGTGAAAAAGTTGCTGAATTGCTTGAAGTAATAGAGAAGCATAAGGCTGAAAGGGAAGCCTCGGGAACCTTTTGGGATAAAAATCCTTTATAAGGCTTCTTTTTTCAACTTTATTTGGAGATATTCGGAAACAGTTATTTCTTTACACTTCGTTTCTGACATAGAATAGAATAGAATACTTAACATAAGTGATTAAGCTATGGTACTACAGACAATTGACTGGATCATTCTCGGAGCCTTCTTCGTGATATTATTATCTATTGGATTTTTTGCCTCCAGGAATGCTGGCAAAACTGCTGCAGATTTTTTCTTATCAGGACGCAATATGCCATGGTGGTTGTTGGGAGTTTCCATGGTGGCTACAACATTTTCATGTGACACGCCAAACCTGGTTACAGATCTTGTACGTCAGAATGGAGTATCTGGAAACTGGGCCTGGTGGGCATTCCTGCTTACTGGTATGCTAACGGTTTTCATTTACGCCAAATTGTGGAGAAGGTCAGGAGTTTTGACCGATTTGGAGTTCTATGAGATTCGTTACAGTGGCCGTTTGGCTGCTTTTCTACGTGGTTTCAGAGCAATTTATCTGGGAGCCTTTTTTAATATAATGGTAATTGCTACGGTTTCATTGGCCCTCATTAAAATTGGCGCTGTAATGCTCCAATGGTCGGCTCAGCAAACTTTGATTATTGCCTCGGTAGTTGTTTTGCTTTATGCAACATTAGGAGGATTGAAGAGTATTTTGCTGACGGATTTTTTCCAGTTTGGTATTGCTATGACAGGAGCTGTTGGTGCAGCCATAATTCTATTGAAATTACCTGAGGTAGGAGGACTGGCCGGATTGATTGAACATGAGGCTGTTATACCTAAAATGAATTTGTTACCTGATTTTTCTGATACCAATATGGTGATTATTCTGCTGATCATGCCATTGGCTGTTCAGTGGTGGAGTGTATGGTACCCTGGTGCAGAACCTGGTGGAGGAGGATACGTTGCGCAGCGTATGCTGAGTGCTAAAAATGAGCGTGGAGCAATGAAAGCAACTCTGTTGTTTAATATTTTTCATTATGCACTGAGACCCTGGCCTTGGATTATTGTGGCTCTGATTTCTCTTATTGTATTTCCGGATCTGGCCTCTTTACGATCAGAATTTCCGGATATTGATCCTGATATTATTAAAAACGACTTTGCTTATCCGGCAATGCTGTCGAAACTACCGAATGGTTTTCTTGGGTTGGTAGTAGCTTCCTTGATAGCCGCTTTCATGTCAACAACCGCATCTCAGTTGAACTGGGGATCATCCTATATTGCTAATGATTTCTACCGTAGATTCTTAAATCCTGAGGCTACAGACAAGCAAGTTGTCATGGTAGGTCGAATTGCAACAGTAAGTTTGATGATTCTGGCAGCCTTGTTTGCATTAATTTTACAAAATGCACTACAGGCTTTCAATATTTTACTTCAGATTGGAGCTGGTACCGGCCTGATTTATATTCTTCGCTGGTTCTGGTGGAGAATAAATGCCTATACTGAAATTACAGGGATGGTTGTTTCTTTCATGGTGGCAATTTATTTCGAATTTATTCAACCTTCTACAAGCGTCGGTGAATTGGCCACTCATTGGGAATTACTGATCGGTGTTGGTATTACAACAGTCTGTTGGTTAACAGTTACCTTGCTGACCAAGCCGGCAGAAAAGAAGACACTCAGATCCTTTTATGCTTTGGTTCACCCCGGTGGTCCAGGATGGAAGAAAGTAATTGAAGAAGCAGAACAGGATGGCCAACCAATCGTTACCGAAAAGACTAAGGGCTGGGATGTGCCAACCGGAATTCTTTGCATGGTATTGGGATCATTCTCTGTATACTTTGCTCTCTTCGCAACTGGCTATTTCATATATGGTAACATAGTTGCTGCTCTCTCATTAAGCGGAGCAACTGTTGCAGCCGTTATACTCTTAATGAGATTCTGGAAAAAACTGAAAATGAACTAAGATTCGTAAGGATTTTGACAAAATAGTGTTGCGATTTTACTTCGCATTACTGTTTTGTCAATAAATCTGTGGCAAGAGTCAATAAATCTACCATTTGATTTGACATATTTGCGTAGAGAGACTTTCTTTGTGCAATGCTTGTCAGAGATGTTGAACCTAATTGTAATTTGTAGTTAGTATCAGATATGAAGTATTTTATTGCAGTATGCCTGGTCTTTACTTTTAATGTGTTACCAGGATTTTCACAATCAAAAAAGACAGATTTACCAGGAATTGATATTAAAACTCTGGATGGAAAATGGGTTTCGGCCAAAACCATTCAGAAAGATAAGCCAATGGTTATTAGTTTCTGGGCTACCTGGTGTAAGCCTTGTGTAAGGGAATTAGATGCAATCAGGGATGTATTACCCGATTGGAATGATGAATTTGATTTCCAGATGGTTACTGTTAGTGTGGATGACAGCCGGTCGGAACACCGTGTTGCCCCTTTTGTAAAGGCACGGGAATGGAATTATGAATTTTACCTGGATCCAAACAGCGAATTGAAAAGAGCTCTCAATGCACCAACTGTTCCTCATACTTTTCTCTATAATAAGAAGGGAAAGCTTGTATGGCAGCATTCTGGCTTTACAGAAGGCGATGAGGATGAATTGTATGAGAAACTTCTTGAAGTAACAAAAAAATAGATTTGAGAGCATGGTAAAAACTAAGCTCATTCTGGCCTCAGTAATCATCCTGTTTTTTTCAGTTTCCTCCCGGGCTCAGGAGATACCAGGACGGATTAGTGGAAATTTTCAATTGGATGCTCAGACATACAAGGCCGATACTTTGATTGGAGCCCGGGCCGCTCCGGAGAAGCTCTTGCTGAATTCATATGCAAATATACGATATGATCAGGGAGGATTCTCAGCTGGTCTGCGTTTCGAAGCTAATCTGAATACTTTGCAGGGTATTGATCCTGCCTTTGATGGAGTAGGAATCCCTTATTATTTTATCAGGTACAGAACAGAAGATCTGGATTTCACTGTCGGAGATTTTTATGAGCAGTTTGGATCAGGCATTTTGCTGAGAACATGGGAAGATAAATTTCTTGGTGTGGATAATGCTATCCGAGGATTCAGAATTCGTTATACCCCAAAACCTGGCATACAAATTACTGGTTTGATTGGTAAACAAAGGCACTTCTGGGAATTGGGTGAAGGGATAGTGAGAGGCCTTGACGGGAATATTAGCCTGAATGAATTGTTGCCTTCATTACAAACATCAGCAACACGGCTTGCCTTTGGGGGAAGTTTTGTTAGCAAATACCAGGCAGACGGAGATCCTTTATATATTCTGCCTGAAAATGTTGGAGCCTGGGCATATCGCTTCAATTTGAGCAGAGGAGGTTTTCAGCTCGAAAGCGAGTATTCTACAAAAATTAATGATCCCTCCGCAGATAATAATTTTATATACAAGCCGGGGAATGCCATCCTTGTGAATGCCAGCTATGCTACGTCTGGTCTGGGTGTTAATTTGTCGATTAAACGAGTTGACAATATGAGCTTCCGTTCTGACAGAAACCAGAATCTGAACAAACTCATGCTAGGCTATCTGCCACCTAATTCAAAAAGCTATACATACAGCCTGATGACTCTGTACCCATACGCATCTCAGGCGAATGGAGAAATTGGTATACAGACTGAAATATCCTACCGGATGAAAAGTGGAAGCCTGTTGGGAGGTAAATACGGGACTCAAATCACTCTCAATGCATCTCTGGTGAACGATATAGATAAATCAGCCATCAATGATTCAATAAGCATAGGTGCTCCCGGATCATTGGGCTACAAAAGTGATTTCTTTAAGATTGGGGACGATAAATTCTACAGGGATATAAATGTTGAGATTGCCCGAAAACTTTCGAAAAAATGGAAAGCTAATATAATTTACCAGTATTTAAATTATAATCAGCTGGTTATGGAAGGTAAGGGAGGCTTGCTTAGTGCAAATATTGCAGTATTGGAACTGACCTGGAAATTCAAATCGAGAAATACGATCCGAATGGAAGCACAAGGTTTGTGGACAAAAGAGGATAGGGGAAACTGGGCTATGTTACTGGCTGAATATACAATTTCCCCACACTGGTTTATTTCTGTATCAGATCAGTACAACTATGGACATCCGGAGGAAGTAAAAAGAATTCACTATTTGTATGGATCAGTGGGTTATATTAAGGAAGCCACGCGCATACAGCTTAGCTATGGCAAACAACGTGAAGGAATTCTTTGTGTTGGTGGAGTATGCAGGAATGTACCTGCCATGAATGGTTTCAGTTTATCAATAAGCAGCACATTTTAACCAAGATGATGAAGTGGTATGGAAAGTATAAAATGATGAAATTTACAAGATCAATATTACTCCTCTTATTTCTGCTCACAATTGGATATGCCTGTGATTATGTGGAAGCACCATATTTTGAGAATCATGAAACAGGCGGTGAAATAGAGGATGTTCAATCAAATGTTTTAATTCTTGATTTCACCGGACATACATGCAAGTCCTGCCCGAAAGCACATAGAATTATTCATCAGCTTACAGAGGTATATGGTGATCGTATCGTTCCTGTAGCTTTTCATCTGGGATATTTTGCCCGTGTAAGTGGCGATAAATACAGTATGGATTTTAATACCGGGGAGGGAGCTGAACTTGAGTCATATTATAATTTTGTCTCATACCCGATTGGCCTTGTCAATACATTGTCGAAAAACTCGCTTAGCCCCTATCCAAGCTGGGCAACTGAGTCGGCTGGTATTTTGGAAAAGGAAGCTTTGATCGCAATTGATGCCACATACCAGTTTGATCAGGTCGCAAGCAAACTTAATGTCGATGTAAGTTTGATCCCTGTTGGTACGCTGTCAGAGGAATGTGGACCAAATCTTCGTCTAGCTATGTATCTTACAGAAAGTCATATCCTTGCCTGGCAGAAAGATGAGGATGTCACCCCAATGGATGTGGAGAATTATGAACACAACCACGTGTTCAGAAAGGCTTTTGGATCGATTTGGGGAGAGTCTGTCAGTCTTGATGATGTAGGAATTAGTAATCCTTTGCTCCTTGCCAGGAGTGTGACTTTTGAAGATTCCTGGCTTCCTCAAAACAGTTCAGTGGTTCTATTTGTTTATAATAGTGAAACCATGGAGGTAATTCAAAGCATACTGGTAAATTTGGAAATTTAGAATTAATGATATTGAGGATTTGAGAAATGAAAAAGCTATATGTATGTTTTGTGTGGGGATTGGTTTTGGTAAGTACTGCCAGCATGAGTCAAAGCTTGTCTTTGAATAATGGTACAGATGATTTTAGTAATGATACCCTGTATGTTTTTGGAACTACCGACAGTGTTTTGCTCGAAGCTCATATTCGGGTTCATAATGAGACTGAGGAGGATGTTGAGGTGATGGCAAAAAAGACTGAAGTTAGTGTTGTTCAAAACTCTGAAAATACTTTCTGCTGGGGTGCCTGTTTTCCTCCATTTATTTTTGAATCGCCAACAGCAATTAAGATTGCTGCGAATGCTACCGATTATAATTCCTTTATTGGAGATTACAGTGCTAATGAAAATGAGGGAACCACAGTAATTCGTTATACCTTTTATAATGCTGCAAACCCGGAGGACAGCGTTGCTCTGGTTGTTTTTTATCAGATCGGAGCAGCAGGAGTAAAAGATTGGGCTGTCGATCCAGGTCAGATCAAGCTATTCCCAAATCCAGCCAACAATCAGGTTGAGATCAGGTTTCCTTTGGTACTCACAAGAATAACTAAGGTGAATATACTTGCAATTACAGGTCAAAATGTAATCAAACGTTCCTTAATTCCTGGAGAACAATCAATGAGGATAAATTTGGCCCAAATCCCTCAGGGTCACTATTTTATATGCCTGTCGGATGAAACAGGTAATGCTCATTATAGAAAGCTGATTATCAGCAGATAAGACAGCCTTCATATTTGTTGACTCATAGCCTCAGGTATTTTATGCTTTTAAGCGTCTGCCTTCTGCCTTATTATCCGTATCTTAGCATAGAATAGAATAGTACACTTATGCCAGATAATGAGAATGGAATGAGGCTGCACATTGATCAGGAATCAGGAGTCCCCAAATTCCAGCAACTTATAGATACAGTGATCGATGCGGTCTCAAGGGGAGATCTGATACCAGGAAACATTCTACCTTCAGTTAATCAGATATTTCAAAACACCGGATTGGCTCGTGGTACCATTGTGAAGGCACTTGATGAATTAAAGCGCAGGGGAATTATAGAATCAGTACCCAACAAAGGCTACTTCATAGCAAGTAATAAGCGCCGTGTTTTGTTGTTGCTTGATACCCTCAGACCATTCAAACAGGTCATATATGATGGTTTGCGAAAGGGATTACCTGATAATGTTGAAGTGAATATGTTTTTTCATCACTATAATATCCGCTTGATGGAAGAAATTCTGCTGGGTGCCTCAGGTAAATACAGTGCATACATTGTAATGGGCTATAATCATCCTGAAATTCCACGTATTTTGGAAAAGCTGGATCCTAATAAGGTTATCGTCTTTGACTGGATGGACCAGGATTGGGGTGATTACAGCCATGTTGTACAGGAGTTTGAGAAGAGCTTCTATGATAGCATGGTAGAGGCCATGCCGCTTTTGAAGAAATATGAGTCATTAGTTTTTGTCTGTCCTGAATCAGCAAATCATCCTCCTGAAGCGCAATCTGCTTTCAGCCGTTTTTGTGAAGACCATAAAATGAAAGGACTAATAAGAGATCATTTAGCTAAGGATATTAAGGGGAAAGCATTCTTGGTCGTGGACGATAAACACTTGATTGAGCTGGTCACTATGGCAAGAAAATCGAAGTTAAAAGCAGGAAAGGATCTCGGGATTATTTCTTTTAACGATTATCCAATGAAGGAGGTTCTGGAAGGTGGAATATCTGTTATTTCTCCAAGTTTTGATGAAATGACAAGCCAGATAGCCCAAAGCCTTAATAACCGCAAAAAATTGCGTAGTTTAGTTCTCCCTAAATTAATTCTAAGAAATTCATTATAAACGCACTGCAAACACGTTGAAAACCTAATGCTATACCTGAATCGATTTATTATCCTTGTGTTTCTGCTTGTACTTCCAAAAATCTGTTTGGCTCAGGTAAGTCTCCCCGCAATAATCGGCAGCAATATGGTTCTCCAGCAGCAAAGCAAAGTACCATTATGGGGCTGGAGCGAGGCAGGACAGACAGTCTCTGTTTCTACTTCATGGAATTCAGAGAAACTTAATGTTAAAGCAGGGCAGGATGGCAGATGGCAGGTAGAGGTAAGAACCCCGGAAGCCGGTGGGCCATATTCTGTGACAATAGAGGGAACAGATGAGATTATTCTGAAGAATGTAATGATCGGTGAAGTTTGGTTATGCTCTGGTCAGAGCAATATGGAGATGCCTCTGAAAGGGTGGCCCGGACAGGATATTTTAGGATCTGAGAGGGCTATTGCCCGTGCTGAATACCCTGATATCCGCCTGTTTACAGTTGCGAGAAAAACATCCTATGAGCCACAAAAGGATTGCGACGGACAGTGGAGCCCCTGTTCTGTTGAAAATGCAGGTGATTTTAGTGCTGTAGGATTCTTTTTTGGCGTCGATCTTTATAAAAAACTAAAGGTTCCGATCGGACTGATACATTCGAGTTGGGGCGGAACTCCGGCAGAAGCATGGACTAATCAGAAGTTTATTGATAAGCTATCATATTTTCATACTGACCAGTCTGGCTGCGATGCTCAGGAATTTCAGGCAAGAAAGCTGAAAGATTACGAGTCCGTTCAGAGGGAATGGCTCAATGAGCTTGGATTTGTTGCTCCTGATGAGGCACCTGACTGGACTCTTGCAGGCTACAATACAAAAGATTGGCAAAACGTTGAGGTTCCGGCAACGTGGAATGAGACTGAAGTTGGGGATTACCTTGGCACAGTAGAACTGAGGTACGAATTCAGAACTCTTCCGGGCTGGACTAAAAAAACAACCCTCCTTAATTTGGGTCCGATTGATGAAATGGATATTGTATGGATAAATGGCATTCAAGTGGGTAGCCACCTGAATATTTATGATTGGGCAGCCAACAGAACATATGAGATCCCACCTGGTGTACTCAAAAAAGGAAAAAATACTTTAGCTGTACAAGTTGCCAACACAAGCGGAGTTGGTGGGATTAATGGCGATCCCAAGTCTGTTAATCTGTACCCAAAGGGTCAGGAGCGATTATCAAAATCACTAGCCGGTAATTGGAAATTCAGGAAGGCTAAAAGCTTCAGTGATGTCAGTCCGATGCCCTGGTGTAATAATTGTGCTGATCCACAAACTCCAACCACTCTGTACAATGGGATGATTGCTCCATTAATTCCATACAAGATCAAAGGAGCTATCTGGTATCAGGGGGAATCAAATCGCTATGATGGAAAACTCTATGGAGAAATCTTTCCCAATATGATTGCCAACTGGCGAAACGATTGGAGACAGGGTGATTTTCCATTTTATTTTGTTCAGATCGCACCCTTTTCATATTCAGATGAATTCAGTACAGGTCTGCTTAGAGAAGCACAGTTTAACAGTATGAAGAGTCCGAAAACTGGTAT
>Ga0209249_1001591_pt1 | contig 21114 bp, 15 predicted proteins | sample SaaInlV_200m_DNA_4_FD_184653 | JGI IMG/M metagenome (GOLD analysis project Ga0209249, IMG submission 184653) | Marine microbial communities from expanding oxygen minimum zones in the Saanich Inlet - SI037_S3LV_200m_DNA (SPAdes) (version 2) | ecosystem: Environmental > Aquatic > Marine >...
TCCGAGTAACGGAGGATAAAGCCCGCAACCAAGATATCGATGAGTAATTAATTCGCTACAACAATACCAATCCTAGCCTAAAATGTCAATTACACGCCACAAACTACCCATATTAGAGCATAAATAAACGGCTCACGTATGAGCCGTTTATTTATATCGCTAAAACTGTCCAATATATGTATTTTATCTTCCTTTATTTAAATACACCCAAGTAGCTATATTATCCGGATTATAAGGATCTCTATGGGAGCTAATCGCGTCTACAAGCCCATCTCCATTCAAATCTTGAAACCGCAAACCACCATCTCGGCCTCGTTCTATAACGTGACCACCACCCCAAGTGGCCCATTGCTCCGATTTATCTTCCCAACCTTCGCCTGTATTTAAGTACACCAATTTAGTATGTTCATCAGATCTAACAATATCGGTTAATCCATCGCCATTAATATCTACAGGTACAGATCCAGATGGCTGGACAGCTGCGGAATCATAAAATGTGATCCCCTGTGGAGGCGTCCACCTACTATCTTCTACCCACCCCTTTTTCCCATTATTAATATATGCCGCTCTCAAAACCGCTCCTGTCGCTGCCCCTCGAGCATCACGTGCAAGCAAAATATCTGGTAAGCCATCTCCATTTAGTTCTGCAAATATTCCCCCATATTTAAAATCAACAGGAGCTTGCCAGGCAGTGTCTCGTTCCCAAGGGTTAGATGGAATAGTCTGAGACCACACAAAAGCGGCTGTTCCAAGCACAGCAACGACACTGCCTACAACTATTCCTATTTTTATCATCTTCTTTTTCATAGTTTTTTATACTGAATACATTTTTTCTAAATATTTAGTTTATTAACGTACGATTCAGTATTCACATCAAAAACACTTCCGTCTACGCCTATAATTAATCCTGTTTTTTTTGATATTACAGACTCCACCATTACGCCTAAAACTACTCGCTTCACTACCTTTCCTGTATTTTTTTCAAAATACAAAAGATACCTTGAGCCACCTTTCTCATACTCCCATTCAATCCCTATTAAGAATTCTTTATTCGTGCAAAAAGCAACATTTAAGACATGACTCCCCTCTGGAGGAGAATATTCCCATTTCTCAATACCACTATCTAAAAAACATCTCACAGTTCCACCAGCCTCTGAAATTATCACCATATTCTCTTGAATATCTACTGAGAGTATCGCAAATCCTTTTAATTGAATTGTTGCTATTTTTTTTTCTAAATTTCTAAAAAATTCAGCAGTGTCATCTTTCTTTACTATGAGAAGATCCTCTTTTTCGTCAGAAAAGGCACTTTCAGCTTTTGCTATAGTTTTATAACTTTCTCCGGTATTTGAATCTAAGATATCAACGCCGCTTTCATGTACGACAGCTAGCCGAGCCCCCTTCAAATAAATTATTTGCTGAATATTCTTCAACTCCTCATTCTTCCAGATTACTTTCCCATTTAAACAGTCATGCACTGTTACCATATTTAGACTATAGCTTGCCACACAACAAAATTCACCATCAAGTGAGACAGCTAATCGATCTCCACCATAGTCCCAGATTGCTTCAAAAGAAATACACTGCTGCTTCTTTTCTAAATCCCAAATACTAATAGATTTTTCTGTGGCTACCCCAAGAGTATTCCCTTTTCTATTTATTACTAATTCTTTCAACATATATTAAAATTAAAATTTAACTTTTTGACCATATCCCTTCATTATTTCCCGACCTTCATTCAATATAGCAGCTCGCCCTCTACTTAAACCTCCTGAATCAATAAATGACCGCCACTGAGAATTGTAGCCATGTGCATTTTTTACATGACTACCAGCTTTCCACCAAGTACCATATTTAGGATTGTGTACGTCTATACCAGCTGCTTTAAATTTATTTGAAAATTCTTTAGGAAACACATGATGAGCATGAGAATTAGATGGAGTTTTCCCAGTCAATCGTGAAAGATTCGTTCTAAAATTTTCTCTCGTAAACGAAGCAAGTGCCGCTGTGTTCTTACCTCCTAAAATTTTCTTTGAAGCACTCGACAAGGCCGATCCTATTTTTGGTGCGGCACTAGAAAGTCCCTTTGCTACTCCATATCCTAATGCCCCCCCCGCTCCGCCTACTGCCGCATCTGTCGCTAAAGACCCAGCACTCAATTGCTCTTCATTAAGAGTTCTTGTTAGAGAATTACCCAAAACACTAGATCCGGCCCCAGTTGCAACTGTTGCACCTAAAGATGCGGGCCCTATAGCCATAAACAAAGCTCCTGTGACAGCACCACCTACCGCAGCTGAACCTGCTTGCTTTAAATCTCCTGTCTGCCAATAAGTAATACCACCTGCAATAACAGCGCCTATCGCTGCTCCAGCAACAATATGCCAAAACTCGCCGTCTTCATCAACTAATCGTATGGGATTATTCCTTGTATACGAATACGAATTCCAACTCTGAGGATCGGCAAGTTGTATTTCTATTCGAGATAAATCGATTACAGCAGGATCAACCTGTGTAAACCGAGCTATAACAGGGTCGTAATAACGAGCGCCGTAGTACAACAATCCACTCTCTACATCTTTCTCTTGGTTGGTATACGTAAAGTGCGATTCGAAGTCTCCAAAGGTTTCGTTTACTCTTTCGGAGCCGAATGGGAAGTAATCTAATTTCTGCTCTATATCGCCAGCCTCGTCGGTTATAACATTCGCAGAACCTAAATGATCTGCCGTCGTGTAATGTAATCCGTCGCTATCTGATGTAGCGACCCGTAAGCCACCAGCAAACACATAGTTTGTGTACGCATCTGCAGTTGGATCGTGATTCACCTCCGTTAATTCTCCCAGATATGTTCGCGTCCGTCCATCTGAATACATTTTTTGTACACGGTTATAGGTGTGATCATATTTGTATATATACGTCTGTGAATCAGGCAAAGAGACTTCTACCATTCTATTTACATAATCATACGCATACCTAGCAACACCAGCTATACTCACCAGATTCCCATTCTGATCGTATTCATACGCTATATCCCCTGCTCTGGTTACCGCATGAGGGAATTGTAAGTTAGTGTACTCATAATCTCCAACATCTGATTTGTTTAAAATATTTCCGATTGCAGAATATGTAAACGTTCGTGTATCTGTCTGTCCTGCTGCCGTAATAGAAGAAGCTGTAAGCCTATCTAAATCGTCGTATTCAAACACAGATTGCTTAGGAGTAACTGTACCAACATCTGTAATATTCGTAATATTCCCAACCGAATCATACACATACGAAATATCTTGAAGTATCTCTACCCCAGAAATGGCTTGCTTTCGTTTTAGCCGATACATTTCGTTTTCGCTATATTCTTGTGTAGCTTCTACTCCGTTCGCATACACCATTCTTGTTATTTTTTCTGCGGGATTATATTCCACACTTTCTACAACCAGTTGCCCATCTTTCGTAACCGTTTCTATCTGCCCAAGAACATTATAAGTATAGGTTGCCTCTTCTTCGTTTGCATATACAGCTCGTTTAAGTTCGCCATAGTCGCCGTATATATAATGAGTAGTATAGCCTTCCACAATTCCGCCCCCTCCTCCGCCACCGCCAACGGCAGTGCCGCCAGAAGCTACTTCGTCGCCAAAAAACTTCAGGGTACCATATAAATTTCTCTCGTCGTTTCGGAGAGAATCTTCATATATTATATGTACTGGCTCAGATGCCCGAATACGAGTAAATTCTGGAATATATATTCCGTTCGACGTTGATCCAAATAACAATTTACCCGGAACGCGCGTTCCCGATGTTTTACTGTCGATAACATTACCATCTTCATCAAGCAGTTCTACTGTTGTGTTAGCGTATGGAGTAGCAACCGCAATATATTGAGCATTGGTTGGAAGAACACTCGACCGAATCATTTTATCTTTCGGTAAAAATGCTGTCGCTTCTGCGCCATCTCCATCTGCATATTGATAAGCTGCTATTGGTTTGTTTGCGGTAATTTTAACTGCTACTCCCGAACCATGAGAACCCCTGCCACCAATCTTATTAATCTTTTTTTGGCCTCTCTGCAAAGTTGCGTTTTTTGTTTCTCCAGCACTATTTGTTATTGATACTATTGTATCATCGAGCAATGCTGTGATCACAAAATTATTTGTATGAATTCCATACAACTCTGTTGAAAGTGGCGGCAGATTTACTATATCGTATTTTTCGACAGATTTTTGAACCGCAAGAATATTAACAGTCGAAGTAATAATAGCTACCTTCGCTGTATAGCTCGTTGATTCATACTTTCGAACCTCGCCTTTTGGAACAGTTATAGTACCGCTACCTTCTCCGACATTTTCAACAGTAACTTCGGCATCTTCATATGGTGAATAGAAAAAATAATGCTGAGTTCCTCTTAAATTTGGCGCTAAAAACACTCGTGATTTCATCGACAGAGGAATATAGCCTTCTGTTCCATTTTCTCTATCGTATACCGCGAAATCTTTTGTCCCAACAATGGCAGTGCCAGATACAAACTCTAATACCTGCCCCCCATTAAGATGCTTGGCTTGGTCTTTACTAAACATTTCAAACAAACCAACAGGATAAGTAATTTTATTGTCGTTTTCATAGCTTAAAATTCGAGCCGGTCTCTTTACACTGATTGGGTTAACCAAGAAAGTCTCATGAGAAGAACAAATATCTTGAGGATTAAAGCCCATTACATTTCTTTCATCATTGGTTTCTAAATCCTCATACATCACATAAATTGGATTATTTGCTTTCACAGAAAAACCCTTTTGAACATGTCGAGGTGAGGTAGCATAAATTCTCGCCAAAGAATCTACTGTCCAACTGTAATGCATTTTTCCATCAGCATCATATATATCTATAGTAGTATCGTCCTCAACTGCAGCTAACACGACATATTCAGGAGAACGAGGGAATCCGTAACTCTGTTTTAAAAGTTTAACTGGCACAAAAGCAGTCGATTCACCTCCATCACCATCAGCATATTGAAAGGCATTAACAGGCTTATCTGCAGTAACCCTAATAGCACCTCGTCCTTTTAAAAGTTGGCTTTCGTTGATACTTTTAACTTGCTCACCGCTATTAAGCGTATGAGTAACAGATCCTGAAAGATCATGGATCACAATTTGAGTATTATCCTCAGTTGCTGCGACAAAATAGTGATTAGCATCCATTCCAATCATATCAGTGCTTGCTGGTGGCACTGGCGCCGAATCCCTACCCTGAACTGTTTCATGACCAACAATAATATCTATATTAGACTCCAAGACCAGAACATTTGAACCGAATTCACCTTGAATTTGTTTAAACTCACCAGGAAGCAGTTGAATATTTTGGGTACTTTCTCCGTAGTAAATTGTTATTGCTGCTGCGTAATCTTGAGGGTTATATAAATCGATCACAGTTGTGTCTCTTAAATAAGGAATGGCAAATCGTTTTCCACGCCATTCATTAGACACAATTGTTTCTCTTCCTTTGCCGCTATTATCGTTTGCATAACCACTTAAAGGCTGAGAACTTACAATTAATTGGCCTCTTTTAGCTTGCGAATTTGGAATATACGCAGAATTTGGAATGTACGCAATTTCACCCTCCTGAAGCTCTTCAACATAATCACCCGTGCTTACCACATTTCCATCTGCCAAACTTTGAACAACAACTCCACTATCTACATTAAATAACGGAACATATTCATAACTACATACGCGAGATTCTCTTATTCCAAGTAGATTCCGCTCGTCATGAGTTCTTGAGTCTTCATATATTATATACACCGGTTTATTAGAAATAACCCGGGGATAATTTTGAATATGAGAACCATTCGAAGATTCCCCAAAATACAATTTATCAAATGTCTTTTCTGATGTTTTTGTTTCTATAATATCTCCAGATTCATTCATTAATGCAACTGTTGTATTCGGATCTTTTGTAACAACCACCATATACTGAGCTGTCCGCGGAAGCCTCGATTCTGTAATAAAATCTTTCGGCGATAAAAAGGCTGTTGCCTCTCCTCCATCGCCATCACCATATTGATACGCTGCAATCGGCTTGCTTGCAGAAATCCATACAGCTGCACCTGTTCCTTGTGAACCAACTACTTTTAACGGATTCGTAAGCCGTTGTCCTTTGTTAATTACTTGAGTAACTTTTTTTCCAGTATGCGAACGAATTGAAACCCTGGTCTTATCGTAGACAGCTCCTAACGTATAGCTTCCGCTAGAAACACCATACAATTCGCGTGTTGCTGGTCGCATATTTACCGCGTCTCCGCCATTGGTTGATTTGTGAAACACTAAGATTGGCAAATCCGATGTTATAATCGTCGACTTTGTCTTATAGCTTCCTGCACTATATTTCACCACTTCCCCCGCTGGGATAGTAATTGTTTCTGTTTTATCTCCTACAAGCTCTATCGTAACAGTTGCTCTTCCGCTGGGTGCTGATATATAAAAATCTGAGCTATACCTTTGGTTTGGATAGAGAAACGTTGTTCCTGCTAACTGTATAGGCATTAATGCCTCTGTGCCATTTCTACCATCGTATATACTAAATGGCCCTGTTCCAACAACCTCTAGTCCTTCTTCTGCATATTCTTTGGGGACGCCCGTTCTTTTAAACTTATTAAGTTCATACGAAACGCCAGAAGACAACGTAATAGTATTGTTTTCGGCAAAACTCGTAAGAATAAGCCCCGTATTTACCGTAGCTGGGTTTAATAAATAAGCAGAATACGGAGACACGGCTTTTTGAGATTTCGCAACCGAAACATTACGCGTTTCGTTTATAACATTCCCCTGAACATCGTAGCCATAGGTTATAGTAGCGCCATCACTCTTTATGGTCCCTACCCTTCCAATTCCAAAAGGAGCGTCGTCGTAGCTATATATAACTTCAAGCTCTTCTGTTAATGGATTGTCTTCGGAAATAACACGGTCGAGCTGGTCGTACACCCAAATAACCGATTGGCCATTTGGCTGCATCTCCATTATTTTATTTCCATTTAAATCGTATTCGAATGTATATAAAGCAGCCGCTGCTGTAGAAGTATGCGCCAGTTCATTCTGTCGAAGATGCCCAAAAGAATCATACGTAAAATTACGAACGTTTCCTTCTGCATCTGTTATGCGTACTAAATTCCCAAGTACATTGTACACATATTGTGTTCTATAAACAGAGTCTTCATTATTCTCTTCTACTTCAACTAGATTTCCATACACGTCACTTGTATGAACCTTCACATTCCCATTAGGATCTGTCGTTGTTACAGCCCATTGGTCATACTGTTTCACAAGAGAACCAACCGCTGTTATTGTTTTGGTTACTCTGCCAACTGCGTCGTATTCAAGTATCGCAGCCTGGGCATCTGGCTGAGCTGTTACTTGGTACGAAGATCCGGTTTGAAACACCGGAACAAATTCTTTGTTCACCCTCCCTAGTGCGTCATATACTATAGAAGCCACCGAAAACCTATTCACCTCTTCGGAAGAAACCCTTGTTTGAATAATTCTTCCAAAGCCATCAAAATAGGTAAAAGATTTTTTTGGTTCATTGCCTTCTGAATGGTACACCGAAGCAACCACTCTGCGCGGAATAAGTGAATCGTAATACTCTGTCTGCTCTTTTGTAACAAGCGTATCTGCATCTGTATTCGATGAAATTTTTCTAGATGTTACTCTTCCTATTCCATCGTACACATACACTTGAACCATGCCGTTAGGATCTACCACTCTTTTAACATCCCCTACTGCATAGTTGTAGGTAAGGGTAGATGTATGCCCAAGAGCATTTGATATAATGGTTGGATACAATTCAAAACTGTCGTATGAATATGTTGTCGTATGCCCACGAGGAGTTGTTTGAGTTCTAACAAGCCCTTTTGGACTATAGGTATACGTAGTCGAAATGTACTCATCTGTCGTGTTAAGCCATTTTTCAGCCTTTGTAAGGTTTCCTTTAGTAACAATCCCCCATTCTAAATTATCGTAAAAAGCTCTCTCTTTAGAAACAACGACCCCGTCTGCATCTGCCAACGTTGCCTCTTTTACCGCTGCGAGAATATTTTTTTGAGTATTATAAATATATGCATACGACTGAGTTCTCGAATCGCTTCCGCTATCAGCAAACTCTCCATTCGCTCCATTAGCATTAACCTCTCCCCACATTTTTTCTTGTACAACATTTCCATAAGCATCGTACGTATACGAAATAGCAGTATCACGATGCGTTGCATTCCCATCCCACAAAAGAGATGTCTCGTTTTCTAGCACCACAAGAAACCGGTCTTCTTCGGGCAACGGAGAATGTACCCATTTTCGGATAGTAGATTCATATACATTCCCAGCGTTGTCGTACACCTCTTGTCGGTATGGTTTTCCCTTTTTACTTAAATGGTCTTGGTATTCGCCTTGTAAACTACTTTCGTCGTTATCGTCTGCAAATTCACTCTGGTGAAAATAGACTTTAGAAACATTCCCTAAAAAATCGGTTGTAACTACTTCACGAAAGCCAGAATACTCACGGGTAAAAATATTTGCATAATCAACAAAATAATGTCCACCATAATAATCGTGTGTCGTTCGAGAAAGGTTTCCAGTTGTTGCATCTGAATAAGTAATAGCATGCAACGTTTTAACGACAAACGGTATCATATTCACTCCCCCGTCTGAGTCTCTATAACCAGTCGAAGACAAATATTCAAGCGAAATAACACTCCCCTGATTATTTTTTATCTTGGTAAGTAAATGAATAGCGGTCCCACTGGTGCCATATTCAAAATCTATAACAGGAAGTGTTATACCACCTCCAGATTCTTGCACTCGGATTAATTTAGAAACCGCTGTCGAGGTAGAATCATACGACAACGTATATGTCCGAGCCGTATTCCAACTTCCAGTTGAAGATTCCTCTGCATATACATTCTGCAAAAGATAATATGTCGCAAGTTCAAACTGCGTTTTATAACTTGTAGCAGACGATGTTTTTTCTGCATATTCGAATCGCATTCTATAGAGTGGATTGGCACCGGTAAATGCGTATCTAATTTCGGTTGGATACACCTGGTTATGATCTTGGAAATAATCGTATTCTACTCTATTGCCGTTAACATCTACCGCAGACGTTAAAAACCATCTAAAAACGTGCTCGGTGTTGTCTGGATCTTTTTGCACCGAGGCTGTAGATTCTCCGAATGTATATAGTATTCCTGAAGTATCTACAACAACCCAACCAGCCGCTGTTTTTGTATACGTAGAAAAATCGTTTCCAAGTTTTGCTCTATATGTTTGGTCGGTGACGTTCTCTAAAAGCAATTCGTTATAATTATCTCCCAATCGAACAGCGAAATCATCTCTTTCGTATATTTGATCAACTCCATATCGAGAGGTTCTAAAAATACTGCTTACACTTAAATCAAACCCTTTTCCGTAGGGTGATAGTAACGAATCCTGAAAACTGCTATAGGAAAGATCTAGAGACGGGCTCATTCCACCCCTGCCTGCAAAAGAAAACAATGGGAACTTAAAAGTTGCCTCGCCAGTAAACTGGTTGCTCGAAAACATATCTTGAAACCCTTGCCTGGATTGTTGAGCAGGAACAGCATTTGCTGACGGTAAATCTGGATAAGAAAAAGATCCATCTATGTCTCCTTCTGCAGCAATAGAAACTTCTGCAGTTGCTGCTACTGCTGCAATTTCTTCTTCCGTAGCTTCTTCTGTATCGCCTAAACCTTCGTCAAGCGAGGTCCAATCCTGTTTTTCTTCGTTGGGTACATCTAAAGAAACCTCCTGTTCAACAGACGGCGTCGATCCATCGACACCTTCTAAAAGCTCCTCCGCTTTCAGCTGAGTAGGAATCAAGAATGTGGCAATAAGAAAACCAATGATTAATTTGTTATTCATAGATTATTGGGCTGCACAATCGCCATACAATTGAACAAAATTATCGTTATGTACAACACATTTATATATTACATCAAAACCATTCCCTTTATTTATTAATACTGCATATTTCTGAACCCATCCTATATTTTGAGAATTAAAATAGCTCGTTCCATGATTAATATATAAAAGATCAACCAACCCATCGCCATTAATATCCACAAAATTTGAACCAGTCCCATGATTCCCAGCAGAATTAAAAGAAATCGGCGTTAATTGTAGCAATGATCGATAAGGATCGTTTGCACGTGGCCCATCGGATGACGGCCATTCAGTCTTATAATTTTTAAATACTCTAGAACCAGATATTTCACTACTATTAGAAAATACCATCGATGGCCTAACTAGCAAAAAAATCATTGCAGTAAAAACCATTGTTATCCCTACAATAATGCTCGTTTTTTTGAATATTTTTGAAAATAATTTCATAGATTATAATGTTAATTTTTTAAATATCCGCACAGTCTCCGCGCCACACACCATCATTGCGACATACATACCCAACTTCAAAAGAAAGATCCCCCTTATTCAAAAGCACATAATAATCAACATCTACACTACTACAGCTATTAGAATCGCATCTTGTAAAACGATGAAGTATATCTATAAGACCATCTCCATTAATATCAACTTGCTCTGTTGCTCGCCAAGCTGTAGGGGTTGTATCGAGTGGTCGATTTTGAACTTGATGCATCGCGCTCAAATACCATCGCATGGTGTCGTTAGGTTTAGGATCTTCTGATCTTGGCCAGTCTCTGTAGTTGCTAAATACATACGAGCCTGTTACTTCAAAAGATCGTGCTCGTGACGGAGTTATTTCATAAAACAACACAACTCCTAAACTTATGAGAAGCACAACAGCAAACCCTACAACAATAATAGGATGAATGCTTATTATTTTTTTTGATATATTCATAGTTTTTTTTTAATAACTTATTGTTGTGCGCAATCACCTCTCCATTCAATTGAATTAGGATCTCCTGGATTTGCATGCTGTACAAAACATCTATACGCATACTGATACCCCACATTTCCTTTATTAATAAATATTGCAAATCCCCATTTTGCACCGCCATATATATAATGAACAACCATATCTTGCAATCCATCGCCATTCATATCTATTATAGTTGTTGGCTGGTCAGAGGATGCCCTATAAAACCAAGCATGAGGAATAAGATCGTTTGGTTTTCTGGTGTTTGAATAGGGTTCCCAGGTTGGTGCGTCATGAAAAATGTTTACATGAAACCCTGGAACATGATTTTCTGGAGTTGCAAACACTTTTTGTGCCCCGGTCCAGAGGCCATAGCCAATAAGTACGCCTGATACAAAAAACAATCCAACAAATACGCTTATTTTAGCTTTTTGAGAAATTTTCATAGAGTTTATTATTGTTGAGCACAATCACCAAAGAAGCTATAGGAAAAAACTAAATCTGTACCATTGCCTCTTTCTAGCGTAGTGCATTTATATGCTAGATCAAATTTCGTTCCGCCTGTATTAATAAGTACCGCTGCATCAAAATACCATTCCTGTTTATATTCACGACGAGAATAATAGAGTACGTCCACCAGACCATCACCATTAATATCAACCATTTGCATTCCTCTTAAATTTGGTGATGCTTCTGTCATTAAACGCAAGGTTTGAGCCCAAACGTCGTCGTGTTTTAAAATTGTAGAATTTTGCCAACTTTGCCAGTCATAAAAAATGTACGACAAATGCGTCCCTGCAAAAGTATAAGGAGAACTCGCATTAGTCTGCTGCGGCCTAAACGTCTGAACCCCGACAACCCCAACAACAAGCACAAGTATAATAACAACCAAAGAAAGAATGTGTTGTATATTTTTCATAGAATCACTTTTTTAATCAAAAAAACGCCATCAAAATTGGCGCATTTTTTCGCAAAATACTTTTTGTATAATTATCCCTATATTGGCGGAGGACAATTTCATACTACTATTATTTAAGATGAACAAGTATGTTTAATATAATACCAAACAATTGTCAATCCCTTCAAGTACTTCTCCGTAATCATTAAGTGTCGTATAATATACTCATAATTCCAATATACGAATTGTATTCAAATATACCAATCTACTAATAATATGGCAGAATTACTTTTTCCCGAGCTATCTTACAAAATTAATGGCTTGTGCTTTCAAGCACACAATGAAATAGGCAGATTTGGACGTGAAAAGCAGTATGCTGACCGTGTTGAAGAACTTTTTATTAAAAACAACATCGAGCATGAACGTGAATTTCTTATAGAACGATTAGAACAATCACCTGCAAGAGGAAATCGAGTCGATTTTTATGTAAAAAATAATATTCTTCTTGATTTGAAAACAAAAAATTTTATTACGAAAGAAGATTACTATCAAATGCAGCGCTATCTAAAAGCAGCAAATCTAAAACTCGGGCTTATTGTGAATTTCCGCACGACATACCTTCACCCCAAAAGAATCCTTTGCTCTCATTCGTAGATTAGTAGATTCGAATATTATTAGTAGATTGGCATTATGTTACTCTCCATCGCTATTACAGAATTTCTAGAACACCTCGAAATAGAAAAAGGGCGTTCTCAAGCAACGCTTCGAAACTACGATTTTTACTTACGAAGATTCTCTACTTTTACAAAAGACCCAGACATAAAAAACATAGACCTAGAAATGGTTCGTAAATACCGCCTCTGGCTTAATAGATTACAAGACGAAAAAACCGGCGAACCAATCAAGAAAAAAACCCAGAATTATCATTTAATAGCACTGCGATCTATCTTAAAACACCTCGCGAAAAGAGATATTAAAACGCTGCAAGCAGAAAAAATAGAATTAGCTAAACAAGAAGACAGACAAGTAGAATTTTTAGACCACGAAGAGCTCGAAAAAATCATGCGGGCACCGTTCGAAGTAAAGAACACAAATATTGTTCAGACTCGAGACAAGGCAATTTTAGAAATGTTATTCTCTACCGGACTTCGTGTTTCCGAGCTAGCAAACCTAAAACGAGACCAAATTAACTTAAAAAGAGACGAGTTCACTATTCGCGGAAAAGGCAGCAAACTTCGCGTTGTTTTCTTAACAGAAGACTCTAAGGAATGGCTTAAAAAATATCTTGATATGCGCAAAGATGTCTCGGACTATTTATTTGTTCGGCAAGACAGAGCGATGAAAGACAACGAAAAAGAAGGAAACCTCTCTCCCCGATCGATAGAACGGTTGGTACAAAAATATGCTACCGTTGCCGGCATTACAAAAAAAGTTACTCCACATACTTTGCGGCATTCATTTGCAACAGATTTGTTGAGAAACGGAGCAGATATTAGAAGCGTGCAAGCCATGCTTGGCCACTCCTCTATTACCACTACTCAGATTTACACTCATGTAACAGACGAAGGCCTTAAAGAAGTCCATAAATCTTTTCATTCGAAAAGAAAAAGTTAAAAAGCGGCTATGTCACCTAAAAAAGAAAAAGATATCCCGTCAAATCCCTTTTCTGCTGAATTTAACGGCGAACAAAACCAAGAGCCAACACAAAAACAAGAAATCATCGATTCAGACACATCAGCGTTTGATTCTTCGCCATTAGGAACAGCATTTGAAAAACTTTCAGCACTTCCATCTCAAGAAAGAAAGATAAAATATTCAAGAACAAAAAACGAAAATGGGCAATATGAACGTGAAAAATCCGATGAATCATCAAACTTAACGGAAAAAGCAAAGCAAGAAATACAAAATCTTGCACACGGGTATCACGTAGAGATACAGCCTCAGCATATATCGCTTGACGAGGAGTTAGAATACATTAAAAGTATTGTTTTCAACCCGACAGCAAATGACTGTTCAAGAAAAATTGAATCTCTTGTGCAATGGGCAGCACAAGATACTAACTCTTCTCGGTATTTAAGAGCCTCACAAATAGAAAAAAAACTTGCCGAAGTACTCCAATCCTCTCAAGAAGCTCCATCTATAGCCACATTTCTTCTTATAGGAAAACTTGAAAGGATAAAAAATTATAACTTCATAGAAGAGGTCCTTGCAATGCACCTTGCAAAGGATTACACCAAACCATCTGGTACCGTTGATCAAATAGCAACGCTCCTTCGTCTGAATACTCCGGAAACAAATGCAATGGGACACGAAGTTTTAGATTTTTTGCAAAGCTATCTTGAACTTTTACAAAACACCTTCGATGAAAGCATTCCTGAAGGACCACTCCTGACCATAATGAAAGAACTAAAGAACGAAATAGAAAACACACCAAACTATCTATTGCGTGAACATCTTAAAGATTTTATTAATACAAAAACTAATTATCATACAACTGAAGCAGCTGGCATTCCAGGAGGAGCAAGCAAAGCAACTGCTTTTAATAGCGCACACATTGAAGACTCTTATCATTTTCGACTAAGAGGAATGAATATAGGAGCTATTGGAATGAACCCTATAACACGAATATCTCCGCTCCATGTTGGATACTATGCACATGGGCAGCTCCGAGAGATATATACACGACCAGAAGTAGAACCAAGACAAATCAAGGAATATATTAAACAAAACGAGCCTGAATATAATAATTTTTATTCTTTTTTCAACAAAGAAGCTTTAAATGCAATCAGACACAAAGAATTAGATCCCTCAATGGGAACAAGACCTCTTAGTATAATTCTTGAGCTACAAGAAACTCTAAAGGAAACCAAGGAACAATTTTTTATTGATATTGACCAAATAAACAATTTTGATGAACTTCACCCGATGGTAAAGCAAATTATTTTCGCCCATAATCTTGAATATATAAAAAATCGAGAAGGAGAAGATTCGCCAGTTCCAGTCTCCGAAGAAGAATACAAGGCTCTCATCTCCCCTACACAAAATTTAACTTCAGCTCAAGATCTTGAATACAGACAACTCATGAGCTCTAGAATGAGAAAAGAAATAGAAGATGGGTTTGGAATCGATTTAGCCGACTATTCTTTTTGGGTGCAGCGACACTTTCTTTCTTATGTCGACAGAGTAACAGTAGACGAAGTAGAACGACTTCAAGCATTTGTTAAAGAATACGGGGAAAATGGACTAAAAGCGTTTCTTGCATTAGAACAAGACTCTGAGGCTGCAGAAAAAATTCTTACCATAGCAGATACACTCGACCAAGCAACTGCTAAAAAATTATTTGGAAAATTTACTGAAATAGCAGACCAAACAGACACTATCCGTGAATACCTCAATCAACATTTCGAAGGCAAAGCTCCTCAAGTCGAACAAGTAGTTTCAAATCTTTTACGACGAGCTGGGAGAATTATAGACTCAAATGCAACAAAGACAAAGCAAGATGCAGAAAGAATATCAGGGGAGCTCGATAGTCTTAATACAGATGTTCTTATTTTTTCTAGTGCATTCCAGGCACTCCAACAAGAAGGTATCGACATTCCTTTGGCAGAAATAGCAAATACAGAATTTGAATCTGTATCAATGCTCGATCTCCCCGAACATGAGCGAGAAGAAGTACAAAATGAACTTAAAGCACAAATGAAAACAAACTACACTCTTCGTTACCCAGAAAAAATTGTAGCTATAGGGTTAAAAGGACTTGAGGCTTCTTTCGAAAACCCCAATTCTCGCGTTCATATTTTACGACACGAAGGAACAATTATGGGTTTCTTTAGAATAGACGAAAGACAAGATGGCTCCCTCTACCTTGGGTCCGTAAACATTATTCCAGAGGCAACTGGCTCTAAATTAGGAGAAGCAATGATGAAAGAAATAATAGACGTAGAATCTGAAGACAAAAAAATAGAGGCAGATGTTACCCTAGAGCTTATGCCTTACTATATAGAAAAATTCGGATTTGTTGGAGTATCGGTACAGCCAGATTATCATGGAACAGGAGAAACACTTTTTGGCATAGAAATAGACAGGGCTGCCACACCTGCTTTCGCACCCCAAAGTGCTCAGGCCCTTTATTTTGACTACCACAAACTCCAAGCAAGAGACATAGACGAAACCTATGAATTTGAAACAGAACTTAAAACAAGACTCGATAAAACAGGCCCAGACAAATTTTATATTACAGACTGGGAGATAGACAAAGAAAACAACCAAACCGTTGTAACACTCCAAAAAGCCCTCCAGCCTGAGTAAGTTCCGCCATTAAGCCATCCTCGTTGGCCCAGTTTGTGGAATCTCACCACCTCGAAGAGGTGTTTTTTTGTTCGACTCATCTGCCTCTTTGATTGAAGAGGGACTCGGAGCGGTATTATCATCTAAACTCTTCAATTGCTTCCATTGATGCTCAAATAACGTACGATGCATCTTGCAAATCCAAGGATCTGTAATAATAACCCCTATCCGAGAGTCTTTATTCAAGGTTAAATACGATACTTTATTATCGTATATCATAATAACGGTCTCAAACCCATCATCCCCCATATCTATTACTTTAATATCTGTCACTCCCTTGTGCTCTTTAAGGTAATTCCGAATAAATTCTGAATCCGTGGTTATTAATTTCTTTGCTACTCCCCTTTTTTCACGCTTTTTTGCATATTCAGCATTCTCTTTTGCTGCATACTTATTTACGGCATCATTGTCCGCATAACTGTAAATCGCCTCTTTTGCAGTTAAAGAATCGTCCGTAATAGCCTTAAATGCCTCTTTTCCTTCAAAAAACTGCACCCCGGGCTTACCAGAAATAAGGTTAAAGTCTGATACTAACGACGGAATAACTCCTTCTAACACTCTTTGAGCGTCTTTCGCCTGTTGTTCTCTATTTTTAGCTAAATCCTTAATCTTTAACGGATGATTTGGCTTAAATAGTGCCACTTTCCCAGGATCCTCCTCTTTTTCTACTAACCCAAACTCCATAAGCTGATCTAATAGCTTATATACCAATCCCCGTTTAATCGGGGTATTTTGATTGATTTTACCGGCTGTAAGCGCCCCATTTTTAAGCAAAATCTCGTAGATTTCTGCTTGATCTTGGCTTAACCCAGCCTGATTAAGTACTTCTTTATACATAGGAATTAAATTTCAATTTTCAGTTTTCAAATGTCAGATGCGCAAAAATTTGATAACTGACATCTGAAATTTGATACTTGATGACTGTATTGTATCACGTCAAAAACAAAATGTCAATACTTTGTGACAAATACTTCACTAAAACAAGGAACTATTCTTGTTTAATCTTAGCCAAGATATAAATAAGTTAAAAATACTTGCCACACCCTCTTGACATTTATATAAATACATGTTATACTGTCGTCAAGAAGGTAACAAAAGAGCAAAAACGTCAAGAGCAGAAACGAACATTACAACTTAATAAAGCTTTCTGAGGAGAGAGCGCAACAACGCCTAATAGGCTGAGCGGGGCTAAACAAGCCCACACATCTAAGCATCATCTTCAAGATACCTAATAACTGGGTGTTAAGAAGTGGCGGATACTCCCTCACAGAGACCACTACTTCTTAGCACCTTTTTTGTATAGCAGTTGCAGTAAGAAAGATGGAGAGAGAAGAACAAACCACTTCTCTACTCTACGGACTAACCAATGAGCGGAAAGAGGCCAAACACCTCGTCGCAAAGGCACATAACAATAATTACAGGCCAAAACGCGACACATAGAACATTCCTTCTCTCGCATCTTTCTCACTGCCAACCAGTGAAGAACAATTAACAACCCATATGTGCAAAAGACTTTAGAAGATAACCTTGTGCCGTACTAGATACGGTATCGAGGAGAGAGTATCACCTAAGGGCTTATGCCAAAAACTGTCACGCTCCCTCCGCCTACTGGCGGATAAGGGGGTTGAGGATATCGAGTATACCAAAATATCGCATCGTCATCCTGAGTGATTAGCGAAGGATCTCTGCGATACGGAAAACAACTCTATTTCTCCAGTACAGGTCTGACAGGACCTTTACTGACGTGCGAACCCTGAATCAGACATACGTCTGAGGATGGGGCAAGAATATAGACTACGTATTCTTACCCTATCCTGCCCCCTCTCCTAAGGCCTGTCCTGAACAGAGTGAAGGATCTCGAGAGGGTTGGGGTGAGGTCTGAATAAAACAGATTTCGCCGAGGAAGGCAGGTGCGCTACATATTCACTATTATAGAGCGCACCTACTTTCCTCATCTGCAAAGCAGATCAGGAAACGGTTTCGAAGAGATGTACCTGAATCGCCCAAAACATCTCTTCTCACCTATCTTCTGAATACTTCATTCAATTAAGAAGATAGTCCGAGAACGATCCTTAAAATCAAATTCTCTACGGTTCAAGTGATGCTTTGTCCCCTCCTTTCGAAGGAGGGGTGATCTCCTAAAGGAGATCGGGGTGGTTGTTCTGTATTTCAATACAAAACTCCCCCTACCCCCTCTTATGTAAAGAGGGGGACAACACAAAACTTCACTCGAGCCGTAGAAACCTTCTCCAGGCTCAATTCCGAACGCCCTCGCCTCATCACGAGCAGGGCAAACTTGAAAGGAGGCCATCATGGCCTCTATGACATACCGCGAACGCGCCACCCTGCTTCGACGCGACGCCTGCAACCAAGCGCCACCAGAAGAAACCGAAACCTTCCTTATCGGCAATCGCATGATTGCCGAGTACGAGGAGAACCACTCCTCGTATGGGTGCGACGTGACGAGAATGTACCCCGCGTGGAAGGAAGGCAAGCGAGCCTTCCTCCTCGATCGGGGATGGAACCCCGCCCAGGGCTACTCGGCGGAAGGCACCGAAGAGGTGCTCATCTCCTTCGAGGATGGACTTCGGATCATCCTCGAGAAGGGGCTCTATGGAGCCCTGGTCCCGGACGCCGAATAGGCGCGCGAGATCAAATCAGAGTTCGAAATCTCTGATCAAAAAAATTCTCTCTCCGAGGCTTCGTTACAGTTCGCACTACGACGAAGCCTCCTCCCTTAGACTCATCACTCCTTGTGGTGGTTCTAATCAGAGGAATCTAAACATTACAATTTAATTTCTGACTAGCAATATAGATACTGTAATTACTATGTTGCTGTTCAGAAAAATGAGCAGAAATCGCGTGCAATTACGCATGCGTCTCCCGACTGCGGGGAGCGAACCGGCAGAGCCATACAGCCACCGAAAGGAGGTGAAAAATAATGGCAACAGTGTTGCGTGTAACGCGTCACTCCGACATGTCGTCGGAGCACGCGGAAGCGCTGCAGGCGGCGGTGACTAAGCTCACCGGCGAGAGCGGACCACACCAGGTCGCGATTCACGGCGAAACCGTGAAAAACGCGTCCGAGGTGATGGCTCTTGTCGAAGAGCACGGCGCCGCTGTGGTGGAGGTCGTCCTCCCCCCGGCTATTCTTGCGGATCTTACTAATCCGCGGAATAACCCCGGGACTCCGGTAATTCGCGCCCGTATGGAGCGCGAGTTGTCGGAGGACGGGACGACTGCCACTTTCACTTTCGATGTATACGAACGCATCATTAAAGTGGAAGTGGTAATCGAAGAGCTCTAGGCTCTTCCCTCCACTCTGCCAGCGGAACAAGCCCTTGTTGTTTCCATCTTTCTTAACCTAGAAAGACATGCTGGCACTAAAAACCACTGTCTGTGGTGTAAAAAACTTCTCTACGTTTTGGTTAGTAGAGTTGATTCACAGACTGGCGAGTACACGCCATAACATTCGGGCTTACTGGAAAATCCTCAAGATGGATAAGAGGACATAAAAGTAAGTAACGAGTGATGTACACCAGAGTTTTAAATCTCTGCAAAAAAATTTAAAAACTGAGGTTTCGTTGCTGTTCGCACCGCAACGAAACCTCCTCTCTTAGATCCATCACTCCTTGTGGTGACTCTAATCCGAGGAACGATCTTTAAATTTTAATTCTCTACGGTTCAAGAAAATAACACCTTCTGCATATCTCCCCTCTTGAGAGGGGTGGCCGAAGGCCGGGGTGTGTTACTTTCTCGAGCCGTGGAGAACTCCCGCCACACTCAACCCCAAAGAGCCCTCGCCATCACGAGCAGGGCAAATCGAAAGGCCATAACAATGGCACTGCGTATGGGAAACGGCAACGCGATCGTCGAAGACGAAAACGGAAACATGATCGCAAGGGCTGAATGGCCCAACATGGACGAAAAAGCATTCATCGTTCACGCCGAGTGCGGGCACCGAGAGGAAGTGCGGACCAAATACGCTTCCTCCAGGGTCTACATGATCCAGAGGGGGCCCGCCCCCGACGTGAAGGCGCATCTCGAGGGAGACTTCGGGTGCTCCACATGCACCAACCCTCACTACAAGACGGTGGCATTCCGCCTCTTCAAAGATCGTCACCGCCAACAGAACGCCGATGGAATGATGTCGTTCGGTCCGACGAGGACCGAGACGATCTCCCTGGAACTCGTTTCCAGGTCCACCTTCCTGCCGTGGATAAATCCGGAGGCGTACGAAGCCTCCGACCTCGCCATCCAGGAAGGCGAGGGATGGAGACTTCTCCCTCGCGACCCGGGAGAATTCGACCAAGAATTCGCTCGACTCCGGTACCGGATAGAGCTCGCCGAAACGGGTTACGGAGCCGCGAAATGGGGGCTTCGGAACATCAACAAAGAAGAAGACCCTCGTTGGTGGGCAAACAACTGCCTGGAAGGAGAGGCTAGTTACAGGGCGGGCTCGCTCATGAGAGAGTCGTTCGAGGTACTTCGAGAGCATACGAGCTCTCCAGTCCTCGTGTCCAGCCTGAAAGGGCTGGACAAACTCGACGCCAGACTCCGAATACAGGAGGAGGGCGTCTGGAACACTCTGGTCGAGATACATAACCAGGCTGGGAAGGCTTCCTTCGCCTTCGCGGAAGAGGTGCTGGTAGGCCAGGGACTCGAAAGAGAACACTACAGGGCGGTAATCGCCCGTCGCATCGAACTCCGCGACGCGGCGGATGCGGCAGAAGACGCCAAATACCCGCTATAGCCGCCCACCGATTCTTCGGCGGTCACGAAATAGAAGAATCACAACAAACCCAGAGTTTGAAGCCTCTGGGTCAACAAAAAAGCTTCAACCTCGAGGTGTCGTTATTGTTCGCACGACGACGACACCTCCTCCCTTAGACTCATCACTCCTTGTGGTGAATCTAAGCCGAGGAACGATCTTTAAATTTAACTTTCTCTACGGTTCAAGAAAACAACACCTTCCGCCGCCTACGGCG
>Ga0209249_1001594_pt1 | contig 21080 bp, 21 predicted proteins | sample SaaInlV_200m_DNA_4_FD_184653 | JGI IMG/M metagenome (GOLD analysis project Ga0209249, IMG submission 184653) | Marine microbial communities from expanding oxygen minimum zones in the Saanich Inlet - SI037_S3LV_200m_DNA (SPAdes) (version 2) | ecosystem: Environmental > Aquatic > Marine >...
AAATATAAATAATATAAAAACAAACCGATACTAGCTATTAAGTAACGAGTTAGTAAAAATATTACTTTGGGTCGTAAAATATCTGCTTCTGCATCTCCATATGCAAAGCGGAAGATCATGTTAATAAAGGAAAATAAGTTTTTTCTAGGAAACCAGCCCACCTGTGCTTTTTTTGTAAAGCTACGAGGGATATTTTCACTTTCTATTTTTTTTGCAAAAGCATAATCTTCATTATGATTTAGTTTTTTATCAAATCCACCCAGTTTTTTCCAGGTTTCTTTTTTTATCATCATAGACCTGGTAGCTGGTAAAAAATTAATTGGGTTTATTTTATCTGGCATAACCAGAACATAAGGAATAACAGCCTCTTCAAAAGCAGTTTTTGGTATACCAAAGTAATAACCAGCAATTACAACAGTATTAGATTTTTTTTGTTCTTTAATTAATTCTTTTAACCAGTTTTTATCAGGAATACATCCAGCATCTGTAATAGCAATCCAAGGATGTTTTGCATTTTTAATAGCAAAGTTTCTACCGATACTTCTGTTTCCTTTTTTTTCTAAAATCTGCAACCTTTTTTTGAAGAACGGTTTTTCTTTCCATTTGGAAAGTATTTTTATACTGGTGTCTGTAGAACCTCCATCTACAAAAATAATTTCATCAGGAGCAGTTGTTTGTTTTTGGATAGCATCCAAGAGATAATCAATGCTTGATTCCTCATTAAAAATAGTTATAACTAGACTTACCTTCATATTGGTTATTATAACTGATTTTATACTTATGAATTGTCTATGAAATTATGAAAAAAATTCTTATTTTTACTCCCTCGTTTTTTCCCAATATTGGTGGTGTAGAAAAACATGTTTTGGAAACATCTTTGATTTTACAAAGGAATAAATTTGATACTACTATAGTTACAGTTGGAGAGAAGGTGAATTGCAAAGCAAGAGAAGCTACCCTGGGGTATAAAAATTCATCAAAAAAAGAATTGCGTTCTTCATTAAAAATAAATAGATTTTCTTATCCTAAGATTCGTTTTTTTGGATTGCTAATTATTTGGTGGCAGATTTTTCGTAAATATTATTATTTAATTCGTGATGCAGATGTCATCCACATTCATGATGTATTTGTTTGGTATTTACCATTTCGTTTTCTGTTTTGGCGCAAACCAGTAATAACTACTTTTCATGGCTGGGAAGGAATCTTTCCTGTCCCTATGAAAAACAAGTTGTGGAGAAAGCTGGGAGTATTACTTTCTACAAAAACGATTGCTGTTGGTAAATATTTGGAAAAATATTATGGTTTTTCTGCAGATATTATCATTTATGGTGGGGTTCATGTTCCTCGTCAGGTTTTTTCTAAAGAAAATATTTTATTGTATGTGGGTAGGTTGGACTATGATACTGGCTTTCCTTTGTTGTTACAGAGTCTAAAACAACAGCCTTGGTCTGGTAAAGTTATTTTTTGTGGTGATGGAGTTTTACGAGAGCAAGCAGAATCAATTGGAGAAGTAACTGGTTTTAGAAACCCTATTCCTTTTTTGAAGAAAGCAAAAATAGTTTTTGCAGGTGGTTATCTTTCTGCTTTGGAAGCCTTTGCTTATAAATGTATAGTGCTAGCTGCATACAATAATCCTCTAAAAAGAGATTATTTTTCTTTATCACCATTTGGTCATATTATTAATGTGGTAAAAAATAAAAAAGATTTATCAAAAAAGATTTTATTTTTGAAAAAAAATACTAAGTTTACCAAAGATAAGATTGAAGAAGGTTTTTCTTTTGCAAAAAAACAAAGTTGGCAAAGTATTACAAAAATATATTTAGATCTTTATAAATCAGTAGAAAAATAGTTTTTATAATTTTCTTAATTTTTTTCTAAGAAGTTCAAAAGCATAAACTCCCCAATAAGAAAATGAAGTTGGGATATCATAGGCTGGTAGGTAAGCAACTTCTTGACCACCAAAGCCTCTTTTGAATAAAGATACTCCGGCAAAACGATGTTCTTGTTCTTCTTTGGGAGCGATGCCCCAAAAATTATATTTAGTACAATTTCTTTTTTTTGCTTCTTCGATAGCTGCCCACTGGCAAGCATAGGATCCAGGGAGTCTATAGTTATCAGCTGTAGATATTCCATAGTGATAGACGGCTTCTTTATTATAAAAAATTATAAAAGCAGAGGCCAAAAGTTTTTTACCTTGGAAACTTGAAAAAAGCACTACGTTATCATTTTCAGCAAAGATCTTGAATTGTTCCAAAAGAAATTTGTAGCTAAATGGTACAAAATGATGTTTTTTGGCTAGAGATAGTTGTTGTTCAAAAAAAGCACGAATATCTTTTGGATTTTTTGATTGAGTAACTGATATGTTTTTTTTCTCTATTTGCCTAATCTCATAACGAGTATTTTTTCTCATTTCTTTCAAGATAGTTTCAGTAGTCTTAGTAAGATCTAGCTGTAATGTCAGATCTGCTGTGAGATGCATCGGAGCTGGAATTGCACCTAGTTGTTTAAGTGTTTTACGGAGACCTAATGTATCTATAGTTTGTGGTCTAAAGCGAATAAAGCTACAGTGTTCTTTTTTAGCAGTTTTTCTGATAAATTTTATTAATTCTTTTAAATTATTTTTACTGATTACGTCCCAATTAAGTAACGGCCCACCAGCAATCGTTAAATAACTACCTCTTTTTGCTGTTTCTTTTATGATTTGGAAAGCAATGATTGGTAGATTTTTTTTATCAAAAGCTGTGATACGAAATATTTTTTTATCTATTTTTTCTTGAAACTCACCCCACTGAAAAGATTGGAGAAAATTTGCTTCTGGAAATTGGGAAATTGTTTTCTCCCATTCTTTTTTTGTAGTTATTTCTTGAAAGGTAAGACTCATGTTACTTACTATACAAGTTTTTTATATCATTGACTATTTTCTCTGCATCTTTGAGAGATATTTTGGAGTGGGTTGGTAGATTAATTATTTGGCTACTAGTTTTTTCTGCATTAGGACAGGAGTTTTTTTTGTATTTTTGGGAACAATTCTGTGATCCACAGTCTACTGGTTGTCTGTACCAACGATCTGCTAGGTGGATGTTATGTTTTTTCCAGGATTTAATTAATTTGGGCCAATTTGGAACTAGAAGGGCAACTCTCAGGAGAGATCCTGTTTCTAAGTGGTCTTTTTTAGTAAATAAATGAATGGGTAAGTTTTCTAGATTTTCTAAATAAAAGCTAGTTATTGTTTGTCTGTGTTGGTGTATTTTTTTATGAGTTTCCAGTTGTGAGATTACTAGAGGAGCTATAGCCGTTGGCATGGTGGTTAGTTTTTTTGTTGGCGCAAAAGTTGGAGATGAAAGCCAGCCTATTTTTTTAAAAATTAGATGAATGATTTTTCCTAAAGAAATTCTTTTTGTAGGTAATGGAACAGAGATATAGAATGTTTTTCTAATTATCCAGGTAATAACTGGATAAGCTAAGTCTTTCAAGATTATTTTTTGGGTAGGTGGTTTTAGTTTTATGTTTTTTTCTTTATTAGCATTACCTTTTTTTATTAAAGATTTTTTTAGAAGGTTATTGAAATTAGTTTTGAAAATAACCGCCCCACCAGTAATAGCATCAATAACCTTATCTCTGCCAAAGGAAAGGATGATGGTATCAGCATATGTGCCTAGTAATTTTTTCTCTTCATCTGTGGCTCCAAAACTTTGGGCTAGATCTTCTATAAGAAGAATATTTTTTTTCTTACACCAGGCTGATATTTTTTTTATTTCTGCAGGGTGACCCAGACTATGTTGTACTAAAATAGCTTTTATTTTATGTTTAGAATTATGTTCAGCCCATGTTTTTTCTAGAGATTCTACAGTAAGGTTGAGTTGATTTTTACCAATATCTGTATAAAGAGGTGTGGCTCCTGCTCTTAGGATTCCTTCTTCAATAGCAGAACAAGTAAAGGCTTGAGTGATAACTCCATCCTTGGGATTTGTAATGCCATATTTTTTAAGAGAAAGTTCTATGGCATCTCTACCTTTATATACTAACTGGATATTATTTTTATTACTTTCAAATAACTTTGCTAGTTTCTTTTGCAGGTGAGGTCTCAAATCTTTTTTAGGTATAAGAAATACTTGCTTGAGTAGTTGCTTAAGACTTTGGAAAATAAATTTTTCAGAGTAATGTGCTCCTAAACTAGCGTTAATCATTTTTCCTTGTTTTATTTGAGTTTTTTTGTAGAAGTTTATCTAAAGTTGGTGGTATGCGACCTTCGATAAGAATTACATCGTCTTTATTGAATTTGGGAATTAGCGACTCTAATGTTTTTAGGTGATCTGTCATTCTAGGGCCAAAAACTTCTTTGAAGGCTGCTTTTCCATCTGATCCCGTATAAAAAACCATATCAACAATTGGTTTAGCTGTTCTGGCTAAGTCTAGGTGAATAGTCTCTGTTTCATCTCCGAGATCTATGATCCCACCAGTGATGAGGATGGTATTTTTTCCTTGTTTTTTATAGTGATCAAGCAGGGCCAAAGCAGAACGAAATCCCTTAGGATTAGTAGTTTTACCATCATTGATAATTAAGGAATGAGTTTTTGGGTGTAAATATGATTGGGTGAAAACTGCTTCTGGTAGGAATGAATTGATTCCATGGAGGATTTTTATTTCTAGAATTTTCAGTAATTGAGCCAAAGTAATAGCGGCAGCGATAGTTTCTGTATGGTGAAGTCCCACCAGATGAGTTGATAGTTTATGGGTTTTCCAAGATGCCTGAAGAAGTCCTTTTTCATTGAGTTGGTGATTGGTAATAAGAGTATTTTTATTGTCAGGAGAGTATGGCAAAGTAGTTTTACTAGAGTCTTGTTGGCAGATTTTTGCTGTTCCAGGATCTTTGGCATTACATAAAACAGTACCTGTCAGTTGGGTGGCTTTTACTAGCTCTCCCTTTGCCTTAATAATGTTTTCTAGACTTCCAAATAAAGCTAAGTGCTGGGAAGTAAGACCAGTAATAATAGATATTTCTGGAGAAAACCAGTGAGCTAGTTTTTTTATCTCTCCTTTTTTATATGCTGCAAACTCTAGTAAAAGAATATCTTGTTGTTTGTAGTTTTTGATGATGTCCCAAGAAATACTCAATGGAGTATTGTGTGATTTTGGTGGGGTATAGACAGTGTATTGCTGTGAAAGAACATGAGTACAAAGATGTCTGACAGCTGTTTTTCCATAGCTTCCAGTGATGCCAATAATCTTAGGATTTACTTTGGAGACTTTTTTATTGGCTATAAAAAGCAAACCAAAGCTTAGTAGCATTTTTAGATTTTCTGTTAGGAAACTACTAGTCATTGGTAATATCGGGAGAACAATATAAATAACAAACGGTAACCACCACCATAGAAAATTAATGCTCAAAGAAAAAAAGTAACCTAGTAAAATCAAACTCAAAAAGAAGACACCCATTGAGCGAATAGTAATCACAGGACGTTTCATTCCTGTTCTAGTAAAGTCATTTTTCTCTGGTTTTAGTCTCACGAGCTCTGACATTCCTTCTGGTGAAAGTAAGAAATTCCAGATCCTATCCCAACGATATTCTTTTTGTTGTGACCAAGCTAGCCAGCGTAATAATCTGACCAAGATAAATGGTAGGGCAATAGCAATACAGCTAATAGTAAAAATCATCATATATGTATCAAACCTGTATAAAAGTATACATCTTTTCGAATACTAGTTGGGGATGAGTATAAATAGGAGAGTGTCTTGCTGGAAGAACGATGAAGTTACTATTAGGAATTTGCTGATGGAATATTTTTCCTAGATAAAGTGGAGTGGTTTGATCATTTTCTCCCCAAAGAATTAGGGTTGGTGTGGTTATTGAATGAAGAAGGGGTTTTACTGAATATGCCAGAGCATGATTCATAGTTTCTCTTTGAGCGGTGTTTGCTTCAAAGTAGTCTTTTTCTCTAATGAATTTATAAAGTATTTTTCTCAGGAAAACTGATTTTTTGAATATAAAACCAATTTTTGCTAATGTTTTGAATAAATATCTTTTTATGACTTTTCGTGGGGAAAAATCAACAATTCCAGAGCTATCGACTAGAATTAATTTTGAAAGTAGTTCTGGATGTTTTGTAGCAAAAATAGTTGCGAGCTGTCCTCCAAAAGAGTGCCCTACTAAGACACAGCTTTTTAGTGGTGATATTTTTTTGAAAAGCCAATCTTGATACTGCTCTATAGTAAAAGTTTTTTTTGTTTCTGTTGTAAGGCCTGGTATTTTCCAGAGATGAACTGTGTAACCGGCTTTTTCTAGAAGTTTTTTTAGTGGCTCCCAGCGATCAATGACTGTAACGTCAGGAGTCCAGCCGTGTAGTAGCACTATGTGTTGTTGGTGAATATTTTTACTCGTACTTTTTATGGTATTCATAATTTAGTAGCAGATTTTTATAATTTGTTCCAACTAGCTATGGCTAGTATCGGCATCAGAAAAGTCTAAAATTTCTTAAATATATGCAAAATTAACAATAGTTTTTACTTTGCTACAAGTCTATTATACAGATTAAAGCCTATGAATTTCCAGTTCTCATCACGTCACTCATTTTCCAAGAGTTTTTCTTTATCTAGTAATCAACTAAATAGTTGGCAAAAAGTAGTTTTGACTATTTTTTTGGTCTTGTTTTTTGCTCTGGTTGGGATGGTTTTAGCTTGGTATGGATTATTTAGAGGAAGATTAGTTTTCAGTAGTACTTTTTTCAAGATTGTAGAACCAGTTCCTGTGTTTTTATCTGCTATCTCTTTTCAGAAAATACCTATTCTAGAAGTTTGGAAAGAAAGTGTTTGGTTAGGAAAAGAGGCCACTGAGATATTAACTCAAAAAAAAGACCAACCAGATTTTATGACTTGGTTGCTAGAAGAATATGACTCGAAGCCTGGATTGAATCACACAAAGATTATCTTAGAACAAGCAGAAAAATCTGTTCTTAGAAAAATGTTTTTTTCATCAAGTTCAGAAGTTTTATCAGAAGCTGGTGATTTTCTAGATTTCATTGTTCTACTAGAACAAGAAAAGAAGGCTGATAAAAAATACTTAGTTCTTTTTCAAAACTCAGATGAACTTAGAGCTACTGGTGGTTTTATGGGTTCTTATGGAGTACTTGATTTTAGTAGATCTGATTTCTGGCGTATTCAGATTAGGGATATTTATGATCCCAGCGGAGTAAGTGTTACCAAAGAATCCCCTCTAGGACATGACCAATATCTTAGTGATGGAGTTGGTATGAAACTTCATGATGCAAACTGGTCCCCTGATTTTTCAGCATCGGCCCAAGATATTTTGTGGTTTTTTGAGAATATTCAAAATGATACTCAATGCTATGATGGGGTAATTGCTGTTAATTTTTCTAGTGTAGAAAAGTTTCTAACTATTCTAGGTGATATTTATTTAGCTGATGAAAAATCTTGGGTTAAAGCCAATGATATCTCAGAAATGCTTCGATCAACTAGAAAAGATTTTTTTCCTGGAAATAAAGAAAAAGTCCAGAAATTATCTTCTCTTCAATCAGCAATTTGGTTGAGAGTTTCTAATCTTTCCAGTAAAGAGGTTAAAGGATTGGTCAATGAATTTTTTAAAGAAGCATCTTGGAAAGAAATACAGGCTTTTTCCAAAAATGATTTATTACAAAAAGAGTTTGGACAACTAGAAATAGCAGGTGATTTATATTCTTATAATGAGGATGAATCTTTTATCTTCCCAGTTGAGTCTAACGTGGGAATTAATAAAGCAAATGCTTGGGTACAACGTTCTTTATATGGAGAAAAGCAAGGCTCGCTAATTCGTCTGAAGACATTATTTACTAACGTAGCTACCTTTACAGAACGTCCTGATTTGAATTTAGAAAATAAAAGTTATTTAGTAGCCCCTCATATGGGTTATGTTAATTATTATCGATTTGTTACTTCCAAAAATCTTCAAGTTGTTAGTGTGATGGTAGGAGATGAAGTTCTTACAGAATGGGATACAGAAAAATTTATTGGTAGTAATGGACAAGAATATTTCCAGATAGGTTTTTTGGTTACTGTTCTAGAATCAGTTCAGAGAGAAGTTACTATAGATTTTTCAGTAACAGGTGATTGGAATGATAAAGTTATTTTACAAAAACAGTCTGGAGTAGATTATCAATCTATCCCAGATTTTATGACTTTAGTAGGATCTTCTAAAGACGCGGTACAATAGTAGCTTATTACAACAAATATTATGAAGATTACTTTAGAACAATTTACTCAACTTACTAGCAAAGTGAGACAGTTTCTTTCAGAGTCAGATAGAGAAAAATTCCTGCAGGAGTTAGAAACTTTACAGCAAGAATCTAATCAAGAAGATTTCTGGAATAAACCTGATGCTCAGAAAAAAATGCAGCAAGTTTCTTTTCTCCAAGGTAAATTATCAGCATTTGAGCTTATAGAAACCTTGGCTAATGATATCGAGGCATACATGGGCCTTGATGCTGCAGATCAAGAAGCTTTTATCGTGGAAACAGAAGAAAAATACTGGAAATTATCAAAGGTTTTTTCAGAACTAGAGTTAGAAACTTATCTGAGTGGTAAATATGATAAATCTTCGGCAATAGTCTCTATTCATCCTGGACAAGGCGGTACTGAAGCAATGGATTGGGCAGAGATGGTTTCTAGAATGTATCTTAGATATTTCGAGAGAAAAGGCTGGAAGTTTTCTTTAATCTCTGAAGTTAGAGGGGAAGATGCTGGAATAAAAGAGGTAGTTTATGAGGTCAGAGGTGCTTATGCTTATGGATATCTCAAAAAAGAACAAGGAACTCATAGATTAGTTCGTCTAAGTCCATTCAATGCAGATAATTTACGTCAAACTTCTTTTGCTTTGGTAGAGATAGCTCCCTTGATTGATAATCTTGATGAGATTGTGATTAAAGATTCTGATCTAGAATGGTCTTTTAGTAGAGCTGGAGGAGCTGGTGGACAGAGTGTGAATAAGGTCAGTAGTGCCGTAGAGTTAAAACATATTCCTTCTGGGATAACCACTCGTTGTAGAGAAGAAAGAAGTCAGGTGCAGAATAGGGAAAAAGCTCTAGCTATGTTGAAGTCACGATTAGCTGTTTTGGAAGAAGAAAAAAAGACATCAGAACTTGCCAAGCAAAAAGGAGAGCATCACAACGCTAGCTGGGGAACCCAGATCAGAAATTATGTTTTACATCCTTATCAATTAGTCAAAGATACTCGTACAGAGATAGAGACTTCTGATACATCTGGAGTTTTGGATGGAGATCTTGACCAATTTATTTTTGAAGAAATAAAGCTCTCATAGAACTTAAAAAAATTGCTTACTGATATTAATTGATATATAATGATATTGTCGTTTAATAAATATATTTTAAGTAAAAGCTATTAAAAGTATATTTATTATTTTTTTAATGTACTTCCGAAAAGGAGGTGGTAAAAATGGATGCAGGAGTAATTCTGATTCTTGGTAGTATTTTGTGTCTTTTTATTTCTGTCGTTCTTGGAGCGATAGATATGAAGAAACAAAGTAATAAACTAAAATTCTTTAGTGATCTGCTATTTTGGATAGGAATAATATTACTTTTAATATTACTTGGTTCCAGATCCCCATTCCCATAGTACATGAAGGCATTGAGTGAAAGCTCAGTGCCTTTTTTTTGATTTATAAACACTGTATGATAAAAGTATATGTCAGATAAAAACTCAGAACCTCGCGTTCGTACTCAAAACCTAGATGAAGAAATAACTGCTCAACCACTAGTTGACGAAGTTAGACCTGTCGGGGACAATCAGAACTCTTCTACATCAACTATAGAGATGAAGACGCTTGATTTAAAAACAAAAGAAAAAAAATCTATGAATGGAAAACAAACAAAACTATTAGTAACAGGTATTGCTTTGGTAGCTATTGTTGCTGGACTGGGTACTGGTTATGGTGCTTTTAAGTTGAAAATGAAATCATCTCCTAATGATAATGGTGGAAGTTCTCCTCAAGCAGATCTACAAGTTGCTGGTGATGTCATCAATGTTGGAGATGTATTTGGAGTGAAAGACGACCAAACATTCAAAGACAGTGCAGAAGGATATATAGAAGTTGGTGGTCTTGATGGAGAAGGTTCTCATAGTTTACTCAGAGAAGGTGGTGTTAGCCAGACGGTTTATCTAACTTCTTCTATTACTGATCTAGATAAATTGGCAGGAATGAAGGTTAAAGTCTGGGGTGAAACATTCAAAGGACAAAAAGCAGGTTGGCTAATGGATGTTGGCCGAGTTCAGATCGTGGAAACAGATGCTGAGCCTCCTGTTGAAGAATAGTTCTGTCCTAATTTTTTTCTAAAATAAAATAAATTTATATTTTTGTGGTTTTTCCGCTAGTGCAATGGTCAGCTATTTTGTTATTATGGAGATACAACCATGATTACATTTTTGTCAGTAACCAAAAAATTTGGTAGTGGAGACGTTGCTCTTCAGGATATTTCTTTTCATATAAGACCTAGTGAGTTTGTTATTATTACCGGTCCCTCTGGTAGTGGTAAAACAACTATGATGAATCTTTTAATAAAAGACTTAGTGCCTACAGAGGGTGAGATTACTTATAAAGGTGATTCACTTGATGAGATTACTAAATCTGGAGTGCCTCTTCATCGTAGAAAAATAGGAGTAGTTTTTCAAGATTATAGATTATTACCAGAACTTAACGTCTGGGAGAACATAGCACTACCTCTTTCTATTATTGGGAAGTCAAACTCAGAGATAGAGTCCAGAGTAACTGATTTATTGAGTCTGGTAGGTTTGACAGAGAAAGCCATGATGTTTCCTAAGCAACTTTCTGGAGGTGAAGCTCAACGAGTCAGCATTGCTAGAGCTTTGGCAACTGGTCCAGGATTAATTTTTGCAGATGAGCCGACTGGTAATCTCGATAAAGAATCTAGTTTAGAAATTGTTAAGTTACTAAAACAGATCAATGATCTTGGAACGACAGTTTTATTTGCGACACATGATGTAGCTGTCTTGGAAGCTTTGGAGAAAGAGAGACATTTGGAACTTATAAAAGGAGTTTTGAAAAATGATTCTAACCCTAGCAAGATCGAGAAAGTCGAAAAGGATAAAAGCAAAGAAAAAGAATCTAAAGAAGAAAAGAAGACTGATGATTCTATGAAATCTGAGTCTGACAAGAAGATCTATAAATCAGAAAAAAAAGGTAAAAAATCTAAAGACTCAAAGGAGTCAGTAACTAAACCCAAGAAAGAAAAATCATCAAAAAAAGAGTTGGCAAAACAACAAGGTGAAGAAGGTGAATTCCAAAGGAAGAGAAGCCAGCCTGGGGTAGATAAAGATCTTTTGGATGATTTTACTTCTGAAAAAGAAACAGATAAGAATAAAAAATCAGAAGAAGATCTAGTTTTTGAAGAAAAAGGACAAGAGAGCACAAAAAAGAAAAAATCTCGTTTTTCTTTACCATTTTTCAAAAAGAAATCAGAAAAAAAACAAGAAGAAGTAACAAAAGAAAAAACAGAAAAGAAATGAAAAAACTTCAAGATGCCCTAGTAGCTATTCGCAGATCTCCATATCAAAGTATTATGGCATTGTTGGTAATTACCGTTACTTTTTTTGTTGGCTATGCTTTCTCTATTTTCGCTTTTGGTACAGATAGTATCTTGAAATTTTTCGAGACAAGACCTCAAGTGATTGCTTTCTTTGAGATAGAGACAGAAACAGATATTGTAGAGAAAACAGCTACGAAAATGCGTGATAAAAGTTATGTAACAGAAGTAAATGTTGTTTCAAAGCAACAAGCCCTAGATTTTTACAAACAAGATCACAAAGACAATCCACTCTTGCTTGAGTTAGTGACAGCAGATATTTTACCGGCAAGCATTGAAGTATCTGGTAAAGATGCTAGCTCTTTAGTGCTTATCCAAGAAGATTTGAATGATATTAAAGGTGTAGAAGATGTTGTTTATCAAGAAGATATTGTAAATAATATTCAACAATGGACTGCAGCTGTTCGAGGAGTTGGTTTGGCAGCAACCTCGATATTGGGATTAGTTTCATTTTTAATGATCGTAACTTTGATGAACATGAAGATTGCAGCCAAGAGGAAATCAATAGCTGTCATGAAAGTGATTGGAGCTACTAGTTGGTATATCAGTGGTCCGTTTGTGATGGAGGGAATGTTGTATGGTTTCATGGGTTCTCTCTTGGGATGGGGAGCTATGTATGGATTCTTGTTGTATGCAACTCCTTGGTTACAGAGTTTCTTGGGGGTTATTGTGAAGTTTCCTCTACCATTTGAGTTTTTTGCCTATCAAGTAGGAACCGGGACTTTGATAGCTTTAATTTTGGGATCTACTGCTAGCATGATGGCTGTTAGACGTATGATTAAAAAGAAATGAAAATAACTAGGCAGATTGCTTTTCTCTGGGTTTTACCGATTTTATTGGGTGCTTTATGGGTCAGAAGCACTACTTTTGCGACTCCTGTGGGAGCTGATGACTGTTTATCTATTTGTTCTTCTGATGATGATGATTTAGCTTGTAATAAGAAAAAAAAGTCTTGTTGGGAACAGAAGATCGATGCTACTCAGGCTCAAGCAGCTACTCTCACCAGTACGATTAATCTTTTAAATGGTCAAATATCACTCCAGCAACTTCAGGTAGATTTGACATTCGCTGAAATCAATCAACTTGAGGGAGAAGTAACAGAGTTATCTGAAAGAATCAAAGGTCTTGGTTATTCTCTGGATAGGTTGAGTACTGTTTTGATTGAGCGAGTTCAAGCTCAATATAAGCAAAGCAGAATGATTCCATCATTACAACTTCTGGGATCCAATTCACTGGAGAGTATTTTTACCAACATGAAGTATTTGTCTCTGGCTCAGAAGCAAACTGCAGATGTTATGGCCAGGACAGAGAATCAGAGATTAGAATATGATGATCAAAAACTTTTGAAGGAAGAGAAGCAAGACCAGCTAGAGGTAAAAAAGATTTCTCTAGAAGGATTGAGAGTATCTCTCCAGGTCCAGAAGAATGATCAACAATACTTTTTGAGTGAAACAAAAAATAACGAAGCAAAATATCAATCAGAGTTAGCCAAAACTTTAGCCGAGTTACAAGCTATTCAGTCTATTATTGCTGGTCAGGGTTCAGAAACAAAAGTAAGATCTGTTTCTCAAGGAGAAAAAATAGCTACGATAATTGCTGGGGCCTCTGCTTGTTCTACTGGTACTCATCTTCATTTTGAGGTAGTTAAAGATGGTTCTCATCGAGATCCAGCAGGTTATTTGAAATCAGCTAGTATTGCTTGGAGCAATGGAGATGGTCCCTTTGGTTTTAGTGGTGGTTGGGATTGGCCTGTAAATAATGCAGCTAGAATTACTCAGGGGTATGGAATGACTCAATATGCTAGAGTAGGAAATTATGGTTGGAATGGACCTAATAATCCTAATCCTCATACTGGTATCGACATGGTTAGTAAAACCTCTAGTGATCGTACAATAAAAGCAGTTAGAGAAGGTGATTTATATCGAGGTAGTATTGCCTGTGGAGGTGGTTTACTAAGATATGTTAAGGTCGATCACAAAGATGATTCAGAAGATACCTATTATCTGCACGTAAATTATTAATATTTTCTTAAAAGCACTCCCTAAAGCATCCCCCAAGTGACGTCCTTATAATTATTGACAAAGAGACGTTCTTTTGATATCATACTATATCAGAGTCACAGAAAAGTATAAATTTTTTGTAGCTCTGTAAAAAAGTAATAAGATAAGCAAGCCCTATAGTTTGGGTTGAACAATATCCTTTCCTTCATTTACTCTCTGAGTAAATTAGGCTTAACAGAACATGGGATATAAGAAAAGGAGACGCATGAAAATCGTCAAAACAATCATCGCTGTAGCCGTCGCTGCTGTGGTATTAAATGGTTTCGTAACTCCAGTTTTTGCTGATGAAGTAGAAGCTAATGCTAATGCAAAGGCAGAAGTTATTTGTGAAACAGGACAATATGGTCAAAATGTAAACTGTGTTGCCAAAACAGATGCTTCAACTAGCGTTGTTATAAAAAGAGACGGTGTTGCTACTCACGAAGTAGTCGATACAGGTCTTGATATGCAAGGTATTATGATGTCAATTGGAACTGTAACAACTGGTTTAGTTGCTACTGTTGCTCGTGTTCGCATGGGTAGATAAATTCTAATTGTATTTAAATACAATTTAAATAAAAATTGAAAAGCGGTCTTAATGGCCGCTTTTTTTGTATCTTCTATTCCAAAAAACCTGTTCAATGTGTTACTCTAAGATTCTCTGTATTACTAAATCAGTAAAGAGTAATACCAAAGAAGGGAACCTTTTTTCATGGCAAAGCAAACCAGCAACCAATATCTTGATGAAGCATTTCAGGAGATATGTGAAGAAATGGTCAGAGTATTTATTGCAAAAAATAAAGATTACGGTAAAGACAATATTCTTGACACTGGTGAACTTGGAATTTTGTTTCGTTCAAATGATAAATTGAGAAGGTTACAGAATCTTTTGACAGCCGGTAATAATCCTAAAAACGAGAGTTTGGATGATAGTTGGATGGATATCGCTGTTTATGCCGTAATAGCTCTCTTAGTGCGCTCTGGGAAGTTTAAAAAACTCTCTTTGAATCCAAAGGTTTGAGGTTTTAGATAAGTCTTTTTTTATTGGATATTTATTTCTAATTAATCATCACAGATACAGCGGCGGTGAAGCTTTACCATATCCAGAACAGTAACTTGTTTTCCTTGATAACTGAGAATGTTATCTTTTTTCAGTTTCATCATTTCTATACTAGCTGTTTCTCTAGTCACCCCAGTCATAGCAGCAATTCGTTTGTGAGTAAGAGGAAAATCAATTATTAACTCTTTACTCTTTTTTTTGCCAAAACGTTGGGCTGTGAAGTAAAGAGTAGCGGCAATCTTTCTACTAGCTGTACCGAAAATAAGGGCTTCTGTTTTGCTAGCCAGAGTATTAAGTCCAGAACTTAATCTGATAAGTAATTCTTCCATAGCGGCTGGATTGTTCTTTAGAAAAGTCAGGATATCTTTGATTGGTGCTTTATAAATTACAGTGTCTGTCAAACTTTCATAATAGTAATCATTTCTTGCTCCATGCAGAACAAGCGCTATTGGAAAGTAAGAGCCAGGGCGATGAATATTAACTATAAAATCCTCCCCATTTTCAGAGATTATTTGTTGACTGATGTATCCTGAAGCAACAAAATGAGCAGAATAAATATTATCTTTTGGATGGAGAATAATATCTCCAGTTTTATAAGACACTGGTTTATAAGATTTAAAAAAATTCTTTAATAAATCTTCTCCTGGTTTTCTAGTGAATACGGCTGACATAAAGGATAGTATAGCAGGTGTGTTTAGTTTCCTGAATATTTTATAAATGTTTTTCTACAATTTCCAAATATTCGCTGTTTCCATTTTTTTCTTGCCATAGCCAATACTCAAATCCCCATAGAAGAATTTCTTGAATAGGTAGTTTAGAAGCTTGTTGAATATTTTTTTCTAGTTGCTGGGGGCTGATGCTTTTTGGGTTTTTGGATAAATATCCTTGCTCATTTTTTTCCCAAGGTTCTGCTTGAAGTTCTGTGATCCAAACTGGTTTGGAACTTTTATTTAAAAGTTTTTTAATGGCTGATTTGGATTGATGAGGTCCATGATAATTTATATATATATTTTTTCTTAGAATATTTTTTACAAATTGTTTTGGGTAAAAATCTAGACCGATTATGTCTGCTATCTTTTCTGTTGGTTGGAAAAACTTTCTGGATATAAAATTATTACCCCACAGGTTGATGATAACCGGCCTATTATCAAGTTTTTTTACTAGAGAAATTTCTTGTTTTAGAAAATCTAGAGAAATCGATTTATTACTTGGGCCACTAGGATCAAGCGGTTCATTTTCTATTTGCCAGTGAGTGATGCAGGAAAATTTCTGTAAAGTTTTAACTGTTTTTTTTATAAAATAAATAATATTTTTTTGAGTATTTTTGTTTTCTGTATTTTTTTCTTTAATATATTCTGGCCAATAAAACTCTGGCCAGCGGGGAGCCTTCACTCCCACTGTCATGACAATTGGTTGTTTTTCTTTTTCACATTGTTCTAGAATTTCTAGTAAATCAGAAAAATCATGTTTATTTTTAATTTTCTCGATTTCACTCCAATACGCTCCCAGTCTAATATGAGAGAAGTTCATAGCTAGAGCTTTTTTTAAAGACTTTTGTTTATCAAGTCCCAGATGTTCTAGGTGTGGATGGCTGAAGGTAATACCGATTAGTAGATTATTTTTCATAGTAATTATTTAATGAAAGTGTACCAGATCATTGAAAGACGGGCTTGTTAGTTGTTTTATTTAATAAACTTCAACTTAACAGCTTTTTCCAAGTAATCTGGATATTCATTAAGAACTTCTTCAACGATTTGATTTGCATCAGTCAGTCTAAAAAGTGGCAATGAAGAGATACCAGAATTATCTATTTTATCTCCTGGATCAGCAGCGATCTTATCTAGAATACTAAAGTTCTTATGAGGTTTATCTCCATGAATAGCTAAGAACTGAACAAAGACAGGTTTGTTTTCCATCTGTTTGAATATTTCCATAGTTGGTTTAATATCTTGACCACCACCAGCAGTAATGAAAAGTACCAGAACTGGGTCATGTTCTTTTGTTAGTTCTTTGGTGTAGTCTTCAAAAATATTCTTTAATACAGGAGCGTATTGAACTTGGTCTTTGGTGGATCTACCGACATGTTTTTCAATAAACATGTCAGCATTCTTTTCTGTCAAAAGATTATCTATTTTCTTAACATTTTTTCCTCTAGTTAAATAAACCGGAATATGACCATCATCATCAAACACAAGAGCTAGCGCTGCTGTTTGTCTGAAGACAAGATCTATCCATTTATTTTTGAAGAAGCGACCAGCTGAGTCCATATCTTTACTAGTGTCCAAAACAATGACTACCTGTTGATCTTCTCTTTTAAGTCGTTTGCTTATTTTTGTTTTAAGTTCTACTAAAGTAGTATCAATTGCTTTATCTTCATCATTTCTGATAAGTTTTCCTAGTTTTTCTTTTATTCCTGACCATTGAAAAGCTAGATATCCCAAACCAAAAATATTGATCATCAGAGCAATTTGTTGAGCAGGACTATTTTCTAGGAAAGTAATAATAGCGTTGAGGAATCTAAAAACAAAACTATTTTTGGCATAATCTGCTCCATATCCCAATGCCTGTGCACTAAACCAAGCTCCTCCAAAGTAATAAATAATAGAAAATGCAAGTAGACCAATAGAAACTAAAGTAAGTAATCTTTTATTTTTTACTTGTTGTATTTTATGAGCATATAATCCAAGAGCTACCCAAACAATCATCCCCTGTGTCCATGAAAGGAAGGTAAGAAAACGAATAGCCGGGTGGAGAGGAATAGAGGTGACTTGTCCGCCACTAGCTATTTCTGCATAACTCAAAAGAACTGTTTGTCCTATGGAAGACATCCAACCATCAATAATATTACTACCGACAAGTAACAAAGAATTAATATATGGCCCAACTGATAAAGCAACGAAAGCTTCTGGTGCACTAGTAAGTCCAGCTGTTCCAAAAAGAGCGGCTTCGGCATCACTCATCCTGAATTGAGTAGCAATGAATTGAATAGACAAGACCAATGCAAACATGGCAACCGTCATTGCAATTGTAAGTTGCAAAGCATTGGAAAAAACATAACCACGGCTTATTTTTCCAAAACCTCCTTTTTTATTTTTAACACTTCTATCTGCAGAGTCTACTTTTCTATTAAGAGGATTGAAAATCAAAATAGAAAATGAAAAGCGAGCAATCTTGGAGATAATTCTAGAATATAAATTTCGTTTTTTTTCTGTTTCTTGTCCATTGACTTTATCTACTAACTTGGCAGCTTCTGATTCTTCTTTTTCGGCACTTTTGAACATTGAAACAAGAAAACTAAGCATTCCCCAAACAAAGATAGTCCCGGTGGTAGCCATGAGGATAATTTCAAGTAAAGTGTATTTCAAATCCAAGCCAAATAAAAATTGTTGTGCATAAAGGATCCATTGAAAAATCATTGGAATATGGAGTTGTTTTGTTTCTATGCCAACATGTTTGTTTCGTAGGAACCAAACAATCAGAATAAACATTGGGAAAATACTAGAGTTCCAAGGACCAGAAGCATCAGAAGTAAGCATTCCTACAAGACCATATTGTTCTAGCTGACCGTGCTGGGCAAAATGAGCTATTTGTTGAATGATTTCTACTACAACGGTAGCTCCTTCTGCAGAAGATGTTGCAATAGCTCCAATAAATTGAAGAGCAGCAAAACTGAGAGTAGTCATACCAACACTAATAGCAGCGATTCTTTTGAATCTCTCCAAACCAAACTTACCGGTAATAATTTCCATGAGTGAAAGAGAGACAGGAACTATTATTAAAAGAAGAAAAATATTAAATCCAAAAATAAAGTTTTGTCCAAGAAGTTCTCTGACAAATATGACATTAGCAGCGGCATCGTTATAGAAAAGAGCAATATAGCTGACGGCAAGCATCAGTAAAAGGAAAAATGGTGTAAAGAATTTTTTTAGTAATTGAGAGAAGTTGGTTGTCATGGTTTTTGTTTTCTATAAATTTAGATATTGGAAGTGTACCAAATTTAGAGAAGAGTAGTTGGGGGAAATAATCCTTATTTTATTTTTTTCAGGATATTTTGATAAGTTTCTTTACGTCAGTAACTGCTAATATAGTTTCACTATGACTAAAGTAAAAACCAAGCAACCCAAACCAGATAAAATACCTTTATCTTATAAAGCTATTAATCAGAAACAAGCAGAACTGAATAAATTGGTATTACTTCGTAAAGAGGTGATGAAGCGTCTTATCGTAGCTCGTGAGATGGGAGATCTTTCAGAGAACGGGGCTTATTCTGCAGCAAAGTTCGAGCTGGGTCGGATCGGTAGACAGACAAGACAATTGAGATATATTTTGATGAATGCTTATACTCCCAAGGTTGATGAAGAGTCAGTTGCTGGTTTTGGTAAAGAAATTACTCTGAAAAATGACCAGTCTACTTTGACTTTTATTTTGGTAGGTCAATATGAGTCTGATGTTAGTGAAAATAAGTTTTCACTGGAAAGTCCTATTGGCCAGGCTGTGCTTGGGAAAAGAGTTAGGGATGAGGTTACAGTAGTTTCTCCAAAAGGAAAAACTAAGTATAAAATCGAGTCAATAAAAAAATAGGTAGAGTTATTGAGTAGCTACTACTCTGAATTATTTGATAAATGTTCAATAAAATTAAGAAGTTCTAGTGTTGGCTCATCATCTAGAATAACTTTATTAATAGCACAGTTATTCATTTGGTAGTCATCGCCAGCATTATAATGTTTTCTTAGAGCAGATATTCTTTTATCACCAAAAAGATTTCGTAAATAATCCAAGATAGCTCCGCCATGGGTGACTAAGACTATATGGTTATCGGTTGTCATCTTATTTATTAACTTACCAACTCTTTTGCCAGCATCTCTAGAAGAATCTCCATACTTTGGAACATAGTCTCTATTATTAGTAGATTTGACCCATTCTTGAAGAAATTCATCACGACTAACACTGGGGTCTATCCAGTCCATTCTTTCTACCAAATCATTATCAGAGCTATATGGTAGATTCAGGACTTGAGCAATATTTTCTGCAGTTTCGATTGTTCTTTTGGTTGGGCTAGAAATAATTTTTGAGATAGGGAATTGACTCAGGTATACTCCTGTTTCTTTGGCTTGGTTTACACCTATTTTAGTCAAAGCAGGATTACCTGCATGAATTTCTTTTTGTCCGTGGCGGATGAGGTAGATGGTGGTCACTTATTTATTTTTTCCATCTTTCAAGTTTAGGAATAACTCTGGTGAATATCCAGGCTACCCATCTTGGCATTCCACCTTTGGTCATCATATCAATACAGAGCTTCTGCATTTCTTGTGGGTTCTTACAACTATCTATAAATTTTCCATCTTTGTAACAATAACTACAATATTTATCTGACTTAGAACCATCTTTATTAGTTCCTCCATTTTTTGGGTCTTTGGAAAGGGGCATTCCACAGCTTTGGCACATGTTTTTCATAAAAAGTTTTCCTTCTGTTTTATCTTAGCATATTTGTATTTTTGATTTATTTTACTCCAAACTGGTATACTCAAATCATGAGCAAAAATAGATCTTTTACGACCTTATTTCTAATGGAATCTTTGGATGGAAAAATCTCTACTGGAGACACAGATAACAGAGATGTAGACAAGGACTTCCCTCTCATAGACGGAGTTAAAGAAGGTCTTCATCAATATTATGATATCGAGAAAACTACAGATCCTTTTTCTCTCAATACTGGCAGAGTTATGGCAAAAATTGGTTTGAATACAAAAAATGAAGAGCCAACAAAAATTGGTTGTAGTTTTATCATCATAGATAACAAGCCACATCTCACTGAAAAAGGAACTGAATATCTTGCAAAGTGGGTAAAACATCTTTATTTAGTAACTACTAATGAAAACCACCCGGCTTTCAAACTTAAAGAGAAACATTCAAACATAACTATTCTTAAATATGAAGAAAAAATTGATCTGACTAATTTATTAGAAAGAATGAATGGTGAGCACGGAGCCGAAAAAATCACGATCCAGTCTGGAGGAACTTTGAACTCTGCTTTTATTAGGCAAGGCTTAATTGATAAAGTCTCGATTGTGATAGCTCCTTGTTTGATAGGTGGTTCTGATACTGCATCTTTAGTGGGGGGAGAGTCTCTAAAGACTAAAGAAGATCTGGAGAAAATTAAGCCACTTAGATTAGTTGATTGTAAGAAACTTGATAATTCGTATGTTCATTTGGTTTATGAGGTTGTGAATGGTGAATAGTGATATTATTTTTGGTTCTTGCCCAGATAAACTGATAAAATGCTAGAATAAAAGCATGAAACTCCAGATATGGCACGGAAAAATAAGTGGATATAAAACCGGAAAAATCCTGCACCACTTCATAGTGGATGTAGAA
>Ga0209249_1001596_pt1 | contig 21059 bp, 15 predicted proteins | sample SaaInlV_200m_DNA_4_FD_184653 | JGI IMG/M metagenome (GOLD analysis project Ga0209249, IMG submission 184653) | Marine microbial communities from expanding oxygen minimum zones in the Saanich Inlet - SI037_S3LV_200m_DNA (SPAdes) (version 2) | ecosystem: Environmental > Aquatic > Marine >...
TGCTCAAACTTTTTTGAAAAAGCTCTTCTTTATGTATTTTTCTCTTATTATCAATTTGTTCGCGAGCCCTGTTCAGGGAGATATTCACGGTTTCTAACTGAAGTTTCATTTCTCTACGGGTCATCTCTGATTCGTGCTGGGCATTATTATAGTTAATTTCTGAGATCTGATAAGAAATTTCAGTTATCTGTAAATCGGCCTTCAGGTCTTCAATCTCAGAGTCCTGGGTTGCCTTCATTTTTTCATATTCTGCATTTGCAATTTCCAATTGTTGCTCAGCATCAATAATGGTTTTTTTAAGTTCTGCCGGATTGAAGACTATCAGCGTATCACCTTTCTGAACCTCTTTTCCGTCTTCAATTATTGATGATATTTTCATTGACCCAAAACGATAAGAGATTCTGGGAGTTGCAACTGCCGTGTTGTTCACCGCATGAACAGTTCCCTCCTCTGTTAATTCTTCCACAAAGGTTCCCCGTTTAACCTGGGTAAGTGGAATCTCAAAATGATTGTTTGATTGGCATGAAATTAGAATAATTAAGACTGAGGCAATTAGAGCTTTGTTCATGGTTTGACTAATCTTGTTTTCGGATAAGTTTTAAAGGCGGTTCGAGCAAGCTGATAGTTTCATTTCCTTGTAAGCCTTTTGAAATTATTGTCTCAGAAGGATTACTAGTTCCGGTTTCAACTTCTTGTTTTTTGAAAAGACCATCCTTTTCAAGGTATACATATTTCATGCTGTCGCTTTCAAATATGGCGATGCTGGGAGCTACAATGGTGTCCTTTACACTTTGCACAATTACTTCACAATTAGCACTGAGTCCCGGGAGAAAGATATTATCAAGGCTGTCAATATCAATTACAACTTTATAGCTTTTTACCTTGAATCGATAGGCCAGGGGCTGGCTGGCCAGAGATTTGCTTTTTACTGTTCCTGTTGTTTGTACTCCTGGGAGTGATTCTGGTTTAATAATTACACTTTGTCCCTTTTGGATGCGTTTATATTCTGCTTCCTGCAGCATGAGTACCAGTTGCATGCTGTCAAGATCAGGTAGTTCAATTAGAGGCATTCTCATGCGAACTGTTGATCCAATCTTTAGTTTACCTCCTGATGAGCTGCTTTCACCAGATGAGCTTAGTATCATATATATTGGTGAACTTGAATATACAAGCAGGCCTTTTGTCGGAGCAGTTATTTGTAGCTGGTCAAGCTGTTCTCTATATTGTTCTACAACTTGTTCTTTTTGAATGATCTGTGATTGTATTGCCCTGGCAGATTGCTCATTAATTTTACCATTATCTTTCATCTTTCTGATGATCTTTTTCTGCTGGATCTCATTCTTTTTTTCTTCCAGGGCTTTGATTTGGCTTTTTACCGGAGATGTGAATTTCATTTGGATGGAATCCAGAGATGATAACCTCCTCTGAGCCTTGAATTCTTCAAGTTTCGCATTCAGTTGGGCCAGATTAAATGCATTGGAAGCTTCAAGTTTAATTAGATCAGCTTTGAGCTTATCGCATTCTTCTATTGAGTTGTCGAAGTGTTTTGTGATATCTGTTGCTTCCAAAATGCAGACCGTATCACCGGGTTCAACAGTAGTACCTTCTTCTAGCAGTTGGATTACTTTTATAGAATTGCTTGCCAAACGAGGCGTTGTAATAACAGTATTATTTGCAGAACGCAAAGTTCCTGTTCCAAAGATTCTCTCAGAAAAGTCCTTCCTTTCAAGCTCATATGTTATAAGTGCAGTAGGTTTCGGTTGGCAACTGAACATCATAATACAAATCAGTCCAATTGCACCATGGAGATACTTCATAATTCAGTCTATAGGTTCTTGTTAGTCGATGGGGGAACTCGACATTTCGCTATTAATATACTTCTTTTCGAAGACTAATCAATTTTTAAACGATAAGTGAGTACGATATATTGTTAAATGTGTTGATGGATTCGTTTTCACTTATTTTTTACCAAATTCTCATTTCTCGATACCAAATACTCATTACGCTATGTTTTTCTGATTATGACCCTTACATTTATTCTGAAATCAAACCTGAATGAAGAAGAGGATGCAATATATCAGTTTTGGATGGCTTAAATGGATAGCCATTTTTTCTTTTTTGAGTCTGAATATTTCTTGTGATAAGCCTTCTTTCGCAGAAAAGAATATTAACGATGCAATTTATTTGCTTCCGGTAGGCCATGATTTATTGTATGAAATCTCTCATTCTACATTAAGTGGCAACCATCTATTTTCTCAAAGTATTCACATAAATGTCAAGGATAGTGTATCCGGAGCTTATCATATTGAATTAACTATTGGAGAACGACATGGAGGAAACATAAATGTCTTGAATCTGAATAACATGTCAAAAGAATATGCTCTTTTGGAAGCCTGTTATGAATTGGAACAATCAGCTCTGATAGAAATAGATATTGATCCTGCCGGATTTTGTAAGCGAATCTATGGTACAGAGGGCTTGCTTGATCAGATTGTAGATGTTTTGATAACAATGGAACCTAACTTCAGATCAATGATTCCATTTGATTTCATTGAAAAGCGATTTGGAGAGGATTATTACAGATACCTGATAAACCTGATTTTTCCTGATTTTTCACTTGGCTCTGTCAGCCGAAAAGGAATAGATTATCAACAGACACAAAAGATCCTGGCAAAAAAAAGCGATAAGGTATCCTATCAGGTTCAGATTGATTTTCACGATGCTGAGGATCTGAACGAATCAGTTGAAGGGCTGTTGAAAGACCATGCGGGGCAATTAAATTTGCCTAATGGACTTACTACCAGGAATTCACTAACAACGCTAGAACTCAATCGATTTTTTATTACTAAAGGACATGCTTATCCTAAATGGATTGAAAAAAGACATCTGGTGAAGATTGTTGCTCATTTGGTTTCTGATTTACCAAAAAAAGAAGAAAAAGCCCGAGTTTTTCTAAATCTTCTCCACCACACAGACTGCCGATATTATCTTGATGATAAAATTCAAAATTATTTAGTTTTTCCGAAACCCATTCCAATTGAACAAGGTGATTCCAGTCTGGTAATTTCAATTGATCTTGAAGGAGGAGCCAGGTTTGTTAAGTTATTCTTTGATCACAGAGATATTCCACTTCGTTCTTATGATTACTTTGAGCATCCTGCACAGCTTCAGTTATTTGTGCAAGCTGGTGACTCCATATTTATTAGTTTGGATTTGAATCCTTTCAAAGTTCTGGCTTGGAGGGGTAGCCATAGCAAAGAAAATGAGATATTGAATGATTTGGGGAAATACAGAAGAGGAGGATATGCGGATATATCTTTAAAGATTGGTCGTCAGAATCAGGATATCATAAGAGAAAATACGGATATTTTATCAGAAGATTTCCTTTATCATATTGATAAGGAGCTAAGCTTTATGCTATTGTCTTTCAAACTTGAGAAAATGACGGATGGTATCTATCGCAGGGGAATAACTGAAGTCATTAACTGGAGTGATTCCTTAAGAGGATTTAGCTAGCATTTGAATGATCCTGTCGGCTATAAATCGAAGTCTTATTTAAAATTCCTTGATGCATATATTTCCACTTTATGGGCTGGCAGAACCTTGACATATATAGTGGATCGATATGATTTTGCTCAGTACTACCTAAAGGATTGGGATGCTGAATTTATATCCTCCCTGAATTGTTTGCGTGATATTGAAGACATTGGTCTGCATACACCAATAAACCAGGAGCCTGAAACACTCACTAAGTTTAAACTGGATTATCCCAGATCAGAATTTCTACCGCCTCTTGAAAAATCTCTTGACTATTTTCAAGAATTTAGCCCTGGCAATATATTGCCTGAGGAGATACAAAATCGAATCAGAGCAACTAAAAAAACTACTGCAAAAATTAATGACTTTGCCCTCTCAGTATTGAAGTCTTATTCTCCCAAATGGTTGGATTCTGATATTCCCGAAACCGTGAAGCATTTTGTGTTAATTCATGAGAGCCTTTTGCAAACAGACTCACTGAGCGAGACTATAAAGACAAATATACAAGAGTCTGGAAAGATTACACTCGGTATATCCTCTGAACTCATGACAGTTTGTGAGCCGATACTGAATAAGACATTATTTTTTGACAATAAGTATCGAATCACAGGATATTGTGATGTACGTTTTGAAGGAGGATTGTCAAGTTTTTATTCCTGGCCGGAGGAAAAGGTAAAAAGACGGAAACAAGTTAGTATGAAGTTTGCGTTCATAATCGCAGGGTCCCTGATTATACTATCCGTATTGATAATAGTGCTTATCCGTTTGTTATCCATTAGGCGGGAGCGGAAAGCAAAATACGAAAGGAAGATACATGAGCTTGAGTTGAAAGCCTTAAGAGCTCGTATGAATCCACATTTCCTTTTCAATGCTTTAAGCTCTATACAAAGCCTGATCAATCAAGGGAAGTTGAAATCTGCGAATGATTTTCTAGCCAACTTTGGTGATCTGGTAAGACAATACCTGAATCAATCAAATCAACGATATATTTTACTGAAAGAAGAGCTTGATGTATTACGAAACTATGTGGATCTGGAACTATTACGGTTCGATTTTGACTTCACAATTGAACTCTCTGAAGATATTGATATTCACACGATAGAAATCCCCCCTTTGCTGATTCAACCTCATCTGGAGAATGCAATTATCCATGGAATTGGCCCTCTGAAGAGAGGTGGGGAAATAGTTGTGTCCTTCGTGCTTGATGACGATTGCCTGGTAATAAAAGTCTCAGATAATGGACTTGGTTTTGATTCAAAAGGAAGTCTTCAGCCAGGAAATGGCAAGGGCTGGGAGCTGACATGTCAAAGGATTGATTTCCTGAAAAAAGAAACAGGACGGCCATTCAGCGTTCGTAAACTGGATAAGCTCAAAGACAATCGGGGCGCACAGGTGGAGTTTAGAATACCCATTGAAAAAGAATGAGATGGCAATACGAGCAATAATAATAGACGATGAGAAAGCAAATCGCATCAACCTGATTTTGCTACTATCAGAGTATTGTACGGATATTGAAATTATCGGACAGGCTGCAAATATTACTGATGGATATAAACAAATATTAGAAAAGAATCCTCAATTGGTTCTTCTCGATATCCGGATGCCTGGAGGTAATGCTTTCGATTTGCTTGATCGCTTTTCAACAATTCCTTTCGAAATCATTTTCATAACTGCTTTTGACGAATATGCAATTCGGGCATTCCGGATTCATGCTTTAGATTACCTTTTGAAACCTATAAAAATCGCTGAACTACGTACTTCGATTCAGCGTGCCCGTCAACAAATCCTGAGCCGAAAGCAGAATCCCGAATTATCCAATTTTATTAATAATCAGCGATTGGATGAACAGGATAAGAGAATAGCTTTACCTGGGGAAGATAAAACGAGCTTTGTTGCCATTAGAACCATAATACGTTGCGAAGCTGATTCAAATTACACAACCTTTTATTTAGCTGATCAGCAAAGATTAATTGTATCGAAAACTCTGAAAGAATTCGAAGAGATTCTTTCCCCAATGGGTTTTTTAAGGGTACACCAATCTCATCTGGTAAACCTTGAGCACATTAGAGTCTACAGAAAAAATGACGGAGGATTTCTCGAGACTTCTGATGGTGCATCTGTACCAATATCCAGATCCAGAAGAAAGATAGTTTTAGAAATCCTGAACAATCAATAGACAGGTGAATAATTAAACAAGTAAAATAAATATAAACTGATGAACTACACTTTGAGTCACTTAGTATCATTGCTTATGATAATCTCCGGTTTTCTTGTCAGTACCAGAAGTACAGCCCAGGAAAAGGTGATTGATCTTGGACAGCATTGGGAAGATAAAGGAGATTATCCATTGTCAAAATTGGGGAACAGCATAGAGTATATCCCTCTAGAAACTACTCCTGCCTGCGTGATTGGTCCGGCATATAAGTATCAATACAAGCTTATCCGGGATACGATTTATTTAACAGGACAAGAACACCCGATATATGTTTTTGATAGGCATGGTAAGTTTGTCAGGACCATTGGGTTTGTTGGACAGGGTCCGGGGGAATTTACTGAGATTACTTCATATGCTATAAACCAGAATAATAATACTATCTGGATAAGCAACAGGCAGCTTGGCAAAATATTAATATATACCACCTCAGGTGTTTTTGTTCAGGAGTTTAAAGGCTGGCAGGGATCCTACATACTTTTTAATAATTCAGATGGAGGTGTTTCTTGCTTTTTTAGAAGTTTCAGACAGGAGGCAAGCAACAATGAGATTAAGGAATTTGGCATAGATAGTATGATTGTGAATAGAATTCCACTTTATCATGTGGAGAATTATGTGGAGCATCGAAAGTATGTGAGACGGAGCACGATCAGTGTATTGAACAGGGAGTTGAGCATCATTGAGCTACCTTCGCTTGAAGAACATATCCTGAGAGAAGGAGTCTGGAATCCGGGATGGAAGTTTACATCCGGATCTGGGGATATCATAAAGATAAGGCAAAGTCAGAATCACTTATTTATTCAGTGTGCTAATCCTATAGTTCATCAATTCATCGTTGAAAAGGGTTCAGGAAATATCTTCATTTGCTCATTTGGAATCAATGCTATGGGGCCAGATTTGGTAGGTGCCTTTAATGATCTGGACGGGGGGCTGAGCTTTTGGCCAAAATTTATTACTGCAGACGGGGATCTGGTATGTATGTATGAGGCATATGATTTAATTAGCTTTGCAAATGGTCAAACAAGCAGCTGGGGAGGGAAGCCACCAAAAATGAGTGATGAATTTAGGGATTTTACAAAAAAGCTAAGTATTGATGATAATCCGGTAATTGCCATTGTGCGGCAAAACGAAAGTGAGTAAGATAATCTTGAAATCCTGCTCTGCAGTAAAATTGTTGGGGGACATGGCAACTGCAGACAGGTTTTCAAAAAAGTTAATTTTCGGTAAAATGGAATATCGCTCAAAAAATATTTTCTTGGTAATTGTGCTGATACTTATGGGATCACTTTGTCATGCCCAATTCACTGGAACAATCAGAGATGCTCTTACAGAAAAAACTATTGCCAATGCTTCAATCTCGTTAGTGACGAGCAAAGGAGTTACTTCATGGACAAATGGATATTTTGAGATAAACATAGAGGAGTATCCGGTAACATTGACCATTACTCATCTAAGTTTTCATAAGCGGGAAGTTATTATCAATTCACCCGTAGAAAGTGGCATGAATATATTCCTTGAACCAAAGACTGTTGATTTGGCTGAGGTTGCAGTATACGGAAAGCGCTTGAAACGTTATTATGAGAAGAAAAATTTCTATGTTGTTGATTTTGATTTTATTGACAACAATATATGCCTGATCGGATTTGAAAACAAACAATTGAATAAAGGGAAAGTTATTCTGATTAACAGTATTGAGGATACCCTTGCTTATCTTAATGTCAACCAGCCTAAGAGATTATACAGAGATGCCTATGATAACCTCCATCTCATTACTAAAGATTCGATATTCCAGCTATTCTATAATGCACCACGCTTTCATCAATTGTTTCCAACGCATCAGGAGGAGATTCCTTATGAGTTCTTTCAGATGAAATTTATTGAGGAAAATAAGTTTCTGTTCAAATCAATATCTCCCAGGGATCAGGCCCATGAATACTTCGTGATTGACACACTGCTAAAAACCACTGAAATTCTAAAGAAGATTAACAGTTATGAAATGGCAGGTGCGCGATCGATTACAGCCAACATGGCGAGGCCTGAAAGAAGGATTCCGGGCAGGGCAGGTGGAGAATTATCGATTAGTATGATGGAGTCATTACGGGATGTTTATGAAATGTATGTGTATGATATTTCGATAATAAGCTTCCCTGTACACAGTCAAATGTTTAGGGTAGAAAATGGATTTGTTTTGATTGATATGGTGAATAATCAAATTAATCATTACACTTCAGCATTTGAACCAGTTAAAACTGTAAGATCGAGACTTCCCAAGCATAAGATTCGACAAAAAATTGTGATACAGGATTCCAAAACAGGTAAGATATACTGGATTTACTACAAAGGCAGCAAAGTGCTACTGGGAGAAATTGATCTTAATAGCGGACAAATTGTTCACAACCTGGAAACCCCAAGTATGCCATTTATTGAGAATGTCAAAATCAGAAATGGTACAATCTGGTTTACGTATCAGCCCAGACTGGGAGAAACTGTCAGAAGTTTATTCAGGATGATTTAATTTGCAGATGAATAGCCTTGCTGACAAAAAGCTGTTAGTGGTATATTTATCGGTATAATATACAGGCAAACAATCTATTTGGAATCTAGTCAAATCTTCACCTTTCGTACTAATTCTCATTAAGCACTACTCTAAACCCAACATTAAAAACCATTTGATAAGGTCGATAGGGCAGACGATAGCTTGATGTGGCTTTAAATGGCCGGTCATACCATGAGCCGCCCCTTGCAACTCTCTTCTGAGATCCGTCAGGTTTGTTTCTTCCATCCTCAGAATAAGGATAGGGCCGATAACTTGTGAGTGTCCACTCCCACACATTACCATGCATATCGAAGAGTTCCCAGGGAGATCTGCGATACCGACCAATTTCTTCTGATACAAAACCACCATCATTATAGACAGTATCTCTTGGAATCCAATCATCATATCGGTTTGGATTGTCAATGATTCGAACACTTTCATAGTGTTTGTGTGCTGTACATGCGGCAAATTCTTTGAGCTTTCTATCTCCCAGATTGGCAAAATTTGTGTAGTCTGCATCCAGATTTCCAAACCAGAAGGGTGTTTCACTTCCAGCTCTGCATGCCCACTCCCATTGGGCTTCTGTTGGTAGTGTAATGTTTAGTCCGGTTTCATTTGACAACCAATTACAATATGCCATGGCTTCTTCCCATGAGATTCTCACAACCGGTTGATCCGGGTCGTTCAATGGATATCCTTTTCTGCCAAACTGATACCCATGACGGTGCTCGTGGCGGCTATCATGATCTGGATCGAACAAGGCAAATTGTTCATTGCTGATCTCAAATCTGCCTATCCAAAACTCTTTTTCTATTTCTACCTCATGAACAGGTTGTTCATCTGCCTGCAATTCGCTTCCCATGGCAAATTTCCCGGCTGGTACTTTAACTAATTCAAGTGTAATGCCATCTGCTAATGGGATACTAATCTGGTGATTACCCAGGGCTATTTGCTTACCCCAGGCTTGGTTTGCCGGGAAAGCCCACTTACCTGGTTTTGGGTAATTATTTTGAGTTTCAGGGATTGATTCACCAGATGGTGCAGGACTAATCTTTTTAATTTCTGGCAGATATTCATAATCAGTATTTGGGCCGCCCAGTTTTGGCCCATAAACTAACTTGGATGCAATGGAGGATTCTGCATTTTTGTAATTCGGGATATCAGATCTCCTGCCATGGAAAGGAGCATTGAAATCAATCCAGCAAATAAGTTTGTCTGTCGATTCTTTATCCAGATTAACTCCGTGATGCCCTTTATTAAGAATCTGCATCAGTTCAGTTTGATCTGCATGTACGTCCATGGGTACAAGCATGTGCATGTCACTCTCAATACCAGGTCGTCTAACAAATCGATGCAACTGAGCGTATGATTCGCTGAAGTGTCCGCCATAATCCCTGGCAGCTTTTCCTGCAATTTGAGAATCCCAATCCGATATCATTTTATCGCCTTTCAGGTATGGGACACCCGGAGTTTCTCCATCATGACAACGAATACAGTAGCGGTCGAGAACCGGCTGAACTTCATGGCGATACGAGAAGCCTCTTTCTTTACCATAGAAAGGCGTAATGGGGTCAACAGACTTACGGGCAGCGAGAGTCATTTTGGGTATTGGGATGGTATTTTTATCTTCATGACAACCAATACATGAAATGCGTTCGCCTGGCATTCCGGTAAACCAACTCCTCATCAGTTGAACTGCTTTCCCTTCCCTGTCAAGAGCTTGAACAAATACCGGAGTATTGGCTGGGATCTCGAAAAATGCTGATCCATCTGATTCCACCGGAACAGTACCCAATATCCTTTTAATATCCCAGGGACCATCCATCCCGATAGTTCCCAGCAAGCCTCCTTGTCCGAGCGGACTAAAATGATAGGTTCCAACTCGTAAGCTGCTAATCTCGCCCCTTGGGATCCCTTTTAATCCCCCTCCTTCATAGATGTCCTGGATAAATACGGTGGCTTTATCGTTTTCCAGATCAATACGATCAGGGATAATATGTGCTTGTTTTCTGGCCTCCAGGATTTGGGCTTCAATGTATGCCATGCCCTCTTCTTCTGCTATCAGAGTCATGTTGTTAAATACGTCCACAAGATAGATTCCCCATAGTGATTCAGGGGATTTCTTCACAGATACAAGGAAATATTTCTCACTTAAAGGGTAGGGTGTCAGGAACTGTGGCCATACACCATCCGGCAGGCGATCTCTTGCAATTGCATCCACTATTCGTCCGCGATGAGGAATTTCGGTAATTACACCATCTGCTTCTTGTCTGCCTTTGGCCGGGTCGAGTAGTATTAGCCGACCTGAACGGGATACACTATGATGCCCGCTTGCAATTCCTGCAAAAGCGGTAGGGTGGTCAGGAATCTGACGTGCACCAAATAATGAAGTTGGAAAATAGGAATTGGATCCATAATAGGCTTGCTGTCCTGTTCCATCAGGATTCATGGTGAAAACGATTCGAGAATTCGAATGTGGCAGATCGGCATATTCCCATCTCAGATACATAAGTTTTCCGTTTTCCAGGACCACCGGATCCCAGTTGCTATCCTGATCAAAAGTGAGCTGTCTGATATTATTGGTGCCTGGGTCAAGCTGAAAAATCCCACACATCTTATTTCCGCCATTTGTGCATGGAAGTCCAAGGAAGGTTGCTGTTGAACAAAAAACTATTCGTCCATCCGGCAGGTAACAACCATCAAAACTGTCATAATCGCTAATGTCTTCAGGTGTTAATTGACTTGTACTATTCTTGTTGATATCCAACTCAAAAAGGTGCCAGCGATTATGTGTTCCTATGGCCGAGAACATCAATTTCTTACCAGAAAAATGTAAATCAATATCTTTCAGAAGATGTCCCTTTGGCGGTTTAAAAAGTTGATTTTCTTTCAATATTCCATCCTGAACAGATAGGATATTTATGGTATTTTTCCATCCCTCAGCGGGATGGGAGATTTCTGAATTATTCTGAAAATTTGTTGGAGCCAGACCAATTCCGCCACTCATAGCATGGCGTGCACTTTCACCAAGGTCTCGTTTAATAACCAGGATCTTCTTATTGGCCAATAAAGGATTTGCCAGCAAGGCAAGATCCAGTGTTTTCTTAATATTTTTCGCGGCATTAATCTCTGAAACCGAGCTTTTAATTCCTTTTCCAAGCTTCGATTTGAGCTGCTTTAACTGATCAATGCCATTTAGGAGTTTATGGATATTGGGATATACCTTCGGATGGGCGCTGGAAAGATCCTCGATGGCTAATTGATATGCTTCAAAATCGCTTTGGATAATCCATTCATTATCTTTTTTGATATTTGAATTTGTCTGTCCCCAGGCTCCCAGCCCACATAATACCATGGTAACAAATATCAAATATTTCATGATGATCAATTTTGGATTTCGCACAAGACGAAGATATCCAAAGCTCTTGTGTTTACAAAACCAGAAAGTCGGGAGCATGTGAGCAGCCTTTGCCGCAACAAATATCTTCACTTGTACTGGATGAGGTAGCAATGAGCATCACATGACGCCCGGGGTCACATGAAGTAGATATCAGAAGAAGAATTGATCAAGCCATCAAAACAAAAAGAATTGCAGTTTTCCTATTGATTCTCAAAGCCTTTCAATCGTTCCTTGGACTTATTGTAAAACAAAGCTGACCAATATTGACTATTCGTGCTTCTGGCCAATTTATAGTTTGATATCGCCTTTTCTTTGTGGCCTAACAATCTGCAAGCCTCTGCGAGATAATAATGATAAGCAACGAAACCGTGGTAATCAGGCTGATTCAAATGAGATTCGGCAAGTTCAAAATTCTCTGTGTTGATGGCATATACACCTTCATATAGGTTCATGTAAAGTATGTCTGAAGAGTGATTCCTTGAAACAAAGATCTCTCGGGCCATGTTCAAATACTCTTCTGCATTCGGAATATTTTTTAATTGTCCGTAAAGGATACTTATACAACCATATGATCTCATCATTAATCGCATTTTATCCTCCTCCTCGAATTCTTTATGCTTAGCCATTTCAAGATTGTTATTGAAGATAGCCATCGCCAGATTTGGCTTATTTCCCGCCAGGGCAAACCAGCCTTTGTAATGCCTCATATAGATCTCCTTTCTAAGGTCACCATTATCCCTGGCTAACTGTATTATTTGATCCATTATATCAAAGGCTGCGTCTAAGCTATCACGTATTAAAAGAACATTTGCCTTCCAATATAGTGCCTTCTCTTTGTCCTTGAGAGTTTTACTTATTTGATACAGCTGGTCACTGTATTTCCAGACCAGATCAAACTCACCCCGACGGTTATAAATGGATAGAGCTCCCCAATAAGATGCGTGGAAACCAGGATCAATCCTTATTGAAGTGAGATATTGATTTAGGGCTTCATCGTTCTGCCCTTGAGCTTGGAGCAAATTGCCATAAGCATGATATCCATAACCTGAATTAGGCATCAATTCAAGATAGCGTATATAACGCTCTCCCGCTTCCTTATAACGTTTCTCCAACAGATAGAGATCAGCTAGAAACATATGTGGGGCAGCGTAATACCTATCGGATTTACTCGCTTGATTGAATAAGTCTATCGCCTTCTTTTTATCCCTGTCTACGCATCTGTTACCTGCAAAATAAAGGCAATGTTTATCCTTTGGATAATATGCTAATAGGCTGTCGGTCATATTATCACATAAAGAATAATCCCGAGCCGCATGAGCATTCCAGGCTTTAATCATATAAGCCTCACCTCGACTCACCTGGTTGACCAATTGATTGGCAATAGAATCTCCATCGCGACTATATAAAAAGAGATGGGCAAGTGCAAAATCAGGATCCAGTTCAAGTGCTAGTAATAAAAGAGAATCAGCTCGAAGTAGATCATAGTTCTCAAACATATCTCTAGCCTTAATAAAAAGCTCCCTCGCCTCCTCCGAGGTCGTAGTAATAGGCATTTCACCTCTCTTCTGTTTACAAGCAACAAACGACAAGACAAGAACAAGAACAAATGGCACATGAAAGCCTCTCATGGTTTATTCTCCTATGAACTTATAGCCAATGCTTCTGATCCCAATTATCCAATGACTTTCTGTCGGATCATCACCGATTTTTTTCCTGAGATTAGCAACATGTGTATCAACGGTTCTGGGGGTGACATAGATTTCCTTGCCCCAAACTTCATCTAGAATCTGATCTCTGGGCAAAACCTGCTGTGGATTCTCTAAAAAGTATCTGAAAAGAGCAAATTCAATATTGGTCAGATGGATCAGTTCTGATTCTTTTAGCAGGGTATTCTTACCAGTGTCCATAACGAATGGTCCGTATGTCAAAACTGACTGGCCAAGCTGTATCGAGACATATTTTGATCTTCTTAGAACAGCTTTGACTCTGGCTTGCAATTCATGTAAGCTGAAGGGTTTGGTAACATAATCATCTGCCCCAACTTCAAGTCCAACTACTTTGTCTATTTCCTGACTTTTTGCTGTGACAATAATGATTGGTGTACCTACTCCTCGTTTTCTTAACTCTTTGCAAATATCTATTCCTCCAATACCCGGCAACATCAAATCCAATAAAATGATGTCATAGTTAAGGCTTTCACCTTTGCTTAGGCCTTCTGTTCCTGTTTTAGCTACATCAACTTCGTAGCCCTCCTGTTCAAAATCGTCAATCAGAGCCATTCTGATGTCAGGATCATCCTCAATCAACAATAGTTTTTGCATCATGACTTACTTCGATTAATTGGTAAATATACACTAAACGTACTTCCTACACCCAATTCGCTGTCCATCTCAATACAGCCATTGTGGGCCTTAACGATCTCACTGACAATGGATAGTCCAATACCACTACCGGTGATGCTTCCAAAACTTAGTCTTTCACTTCTGTAAAAGCGACTGAAGATTCTTTTCCTTTCCTTTTTAGAAATCCCAATCCCGAAATCCTTAACTGTTATCCTCACAGTCTGCTCAACAATGCCAAGTTTGACATCAACTTTTCTGGAGTTACCTGAGTATTTAATAGCATTATCAATTAGATTGTAAATTACCTGATGAATTCCCTGTGAATCAACCATGGCAAAGATGGGCTCTTCCCCCAAATCAAGGGTGACTTCAAAATCCAGATCACTGTTTCGCATTACAAGGTATTCAACCACCTCCCGGATTAAATCGGATAAATTACACGGCTCGAAATGAAAGGTTTTTCTTCCTTCATCCAGACGTGAGAAATCCAGGATATTTTCAACTAAATGTGAAAGTCGCTCGCTCTGATTCAGCATACTTTGATAATATTCGAGTTTACGTTCATCAGACTTCACCCGCTTATTCACAAGCCTTTCACTCATCATTCTAATTGAGGTTAACGGACTCTTAAATTCATGTGAAACCGTTGAGACAAAATCAGACTTAAGATGTGATATACGGTATTCAACCGTTAAAGACCGCATTGCCAGAAACAAGCCTACTGCCATCGCTGCAATAATAAAAATGAAAACAAGGAAATAGACCAGCTGACCGGCTTCACCCAACAATGCGAAAAACCCGGTTGAAGTATCCTGTAATTTTAATTCCCAATGTCCAAATTCATACATCAGAAGACTCAAAGACTTCTCATCGTCATCGAAATCGGATGAGTGCGCGAATTCTTTATCATTGTTATCTCTAATTTGCCAGGCGATTCTTCTGGGGAAACTGATAGTATCTGACAGCACTCCAAAATTCCTTTTCATCAGCTCCTTTGTGTTAAAAAGTAAGCCCACATTCTCATTCTTTTTTAAACGACAGCTAAAAAGGACAGTCAGGGTATCCTGAATACTATGAATATGGGTGACTTTTACTCTGGGCTTATTGTTCAGGTCAGTGGTTAAATTTCGTTCAATACTGGTGAAAAGATTGCTTAAGGTAGTATTGATTTCAATCCTTTTATCTATATCTGTCAACAAAGAATCACACCAAAGTTGTCCTGGAGCACTCAGATTCTCTCGTACGGAGTTAGAATACGACTGCATTGCTTTTCGGAACAAGATCATATATTCGCTTTCAGTTAAATAGATCTGAGGTAAGCCGATAAAGAAAAATACTTCCAAAGCATCCAGGTACAGCTTAGTATTGTCACCGCTAATGGGTATTATGAATAGATCTTGCGAAGATATTTCCTTAAGTATTGCGGGAGACCTGCAAGACATAAGGCTCACTAATTCAGGTTGTTGGCATATGTCTCGAATTCTATCAAATAGTGCTCTCAACTCATCATTTTCATTTTGTTCCCTCTTGATACGAGCCAAACCACTTAAGGCCTGAAGAGTTACAAGCGGATCTTTTGCTGTGCTCACAACTTCATTGTATCCATGTAATGCCTCTGGTAAGTCATGATGAATAATTTCCTTCGACTGTGCGTCAACAAGTTTTTGTATGATGGAGGAACCCGGTTCCGTTCGAGTCCAAAAATCATCAGGAACAAACAAGGTTGTTCGATCCAGCAATTTTAAAAGACCATCAGGTTCCCAGCTAGCTGCAGTTAAAACCACACCCTCATCCAATAGAGCCTGGGTTACACTGTCGGGCTTTAATGTTAAAAAACGACCTTCACCTTTGAGATTCCCGTCTGAAAAGGCATCCAGATATGTGCTTATTGATTCTTCTATGCTACCGGTAAAGTAACGGCTCTTACGAACCAATCGGTCATCCTGAATCTTAAGTTCAGCAATCCTGTTTCCCTGAATACCACGGTATGCAAGAATACTGAGCAATGTTCCCGGCAATATGATAACCAAAGAATAGAACAGCAATAAACGCCTGTACTTTCGTCTTGAGGATATCTTTATCATGCTTACACAATTGTTAGTCCCCTAATGTGCAAGAAATTTAGCTTTCAGGTATGAAGTTAAACAAAGTTTTTGTTAAGATTTGTCAAGAATTGCCTACCTGAACATATCATAATAAGGTTTACCTAACTCTTTCTTATTTGTTTCAATACTTGTTTTCGCAGAATTCAAAGGCAGATAATTGTGGGACTCCGCCGAATAATGTCTTTTAAGAGAACTGTGTCTTTTGCAGTCAAAACAGCTCAATAGGATTTATTTGCAAAAAATCATTCCATGAAAGATTCTTATTATCAATAAGATAGGTTTTGTATGGGTGAAATTTTCTCTAATGGATTGAATTACGAGATAGGCACCCACTGAAGATTCTACCCAGTCTGAATGGCTAGTAATCAATGAAAATATTGCAACATCTCCATAATTAGAATCAATACAATAAGTAAATTGCCATATTGAAATGAATATCAGTTGAACAATTGAGTTGTTTTCCACAGATCCGTCATAGCACTCATTTTTTGAGTAAAATAAGTAGGTAAATGGAGTAACAATCCAGGATTTGCTGAGTATTTATAGTGGATTGCATTATTCTTTATCTGGCTTATGGACGATAACACCCTTATGTGTGAAGTAAGATCTGGTGATATTGATCGTCTGGGCTTGCTTTATGAGAAATATAAGAAAGCCCTTTTTTCTTATTTCTTTAAAGTAACAAAAGGTGATCATGCTGGAGCTGAAGATTTGGTGCACATTGTATTCCAAAGGGTGTTAAAGTATAAGGACAGATTCGATGGAACAGGTAGTTTTGTAAGTTGGTTATTCAGTATTGCCAGAAATTGTGGTATAGATTATCATCGTAAAAAGCCCTTTAACTATAGTATTGATCAGTATCCAAATTATCTTATTGGAGATGATGATTCTGATAGTGAATTATTAAGAACTGAACAGATCGATGTTTTATATCATGCCCTTAATTTACTTGAACCTACTGATAAAGAAATTCTGATTCTGGGAAAAATAGATGAACTTAAGTATAAGGATATTGCAGATATTCTTGATTGTTCTGAATGTGCCGTAAGGGTAAGAATCTTTAGGGCACTTAAAAGACTAAAAGATGTGTATTTAAAATTGGAACCTGTAGAGAAATGAAAAAGGCAGAATTATTAAAGGAAGGCTTTTGTGAGGATGAAATAGATGACCTGATAACTCTTGATAATCAGCTATCGAGTCTTCCAAAAGGAAAGGTTACACCTGGAATGAACAGTAAGTTCTACCTATGGCTTGAGAAGGAGAAGTCTTTGCAAACTAAACCATCCATCTTATCAGTATGGATGAAATGGATACAAGGGCCAGTAGGCAGGGTCGCAGCAGGAATTGCTCTTTTTGTAGCTGGTTGGCTGGGTAGTACAATGATAAGTTCAAGCAACGACAGAGATATTAGATTTGGTGTTCTGACTTCTGAAGTAAATGAATTAAAACAATCTCTGGTACTCACCAAAATGCAACAGAGCTCTTCGATGGACAGAATTCAGGCCGTCAATATGGTAAATGAGCTTAATGATGTAGATGATGCAATTATACAAAGTATGTTAATGGTTTTAATCTCTGATCAAAATGATAATGTTCGCTTAGCTTCTCTTGAATCACTTTTGCATTATGCCGATTCTCCTATTGTTAGAGAGGGCTTGATCAGGTCAATTTGCCTACAGAGCTCTCCCCTGGTTCAACTCCGTTTGGCAGAAGTGATGATGAATCTGCAGGATCCTGATGCTATTCCGGAAATTGAAAAAGTACTCCAATCCAGAGATTTGAATTATACCGTTAGAACCAAGTATAATGAAACACTCAAATCATTAACCTGACATGCGAAAATTCCTGACAGCCGTTCTATTCTTATTTCTCCCCCTGGTGTTAGCAGGCCAAACATCCGCAGTAGAGGAGGTACTGGTTATTGAAGTCCCAAATCTAAGTACAGGAGGAAATTTTTGCTTTGAAAATCCAAAGGGGTCTGTAATGATTACAGGTTATAATGGTGAGGTGATATTGGTGACAGCTAAACTCCGCTATTCTAAGATTGAATCCTCCGGAGATGACAAATTAAGAAAGCTCCATCAATATCCTTTTGAAATGAGTGCTGAGATTAGGGGAGATAAGGTTGTTTTACTCTGTAAATCAAATGGTAAAACTGTTGATTTTGATATCAAGCTGCCACAAAACTTCTCACTGAGCATAAAATCCAAAGATAATGGTGAAGTTAAGATAGTTAAAGTAAATGCTGATATCGATGTGGAAAATCCTCATGGTGATATTATTCTGCTGGGGATTATTGGATCTGCGAATCTGAGCTCAGTTGAAGGAAGTATTTATGCTGACTTCAAAGAGATTGATTCTACAAAGCCAATTATGATTTCCACACTGGAAGGAGATTTAAGCTTGGGTATACCTGAAGAGTCCAAATTGAGTTTTAAATTGAAAAGTACTGAGAAAGAGATCTTAACAGACCTTAATATAGTACGACTTAATCGCGGATCAATAATCAACCAAAAAGAAGATAAAAAAGTCTTTGTGATGGATGACTGGACAAAAGGAACACTAAATGGAGGAGGTGCTTTATGTACAATGAACACTTACTATGGGAATATCACAATAAAAAAAAGGTGATTTGCTGTAACTTTTTGAATTTGCCGGAGTTCTTACCATGAAAATCAATAGTGTAAAATTAAAAGATAAACAGATGAAAAGACTAATATCATCAAGCCTGTCAATTTTAATAGCAGTTGTATTTATTCAGGGTTCCATCGTTTCGGTACATGGACAACAGCAGGAGACTACTGGGGAGTGGAAGCTGGAAAAGAAAGGTTCAAGTCTGAATTTCTCCTTCAAGATTGAGGATAATGACGGATTTATTAATCAGAATACATTTAAAGCTTCTGATTTTGTTGGTTTGAAAACTGGAAACAAGATTACTTTCAGTCTGACAGGACCAGCCGGAAAGATGGTTTTTAAAGGAGATGTTAGTGCTAACCAGGGAATGGGAACCTATGTTTTTACCGCTGATAACAGCTTTGTCAAGATTGCAAAGGAGAATGGCTTTGATAACATTAAGATTGAAGGGCTGATGTTGGCATTATTTCAACAAACACCGAAGAGTTATTTTGTTGATCTGAAAAAACTAGGATATTCTGGAATCGGATCAAAACTTATTGCATTTATCGCTCTGGGAATCACACCGAAATACATTATGGCAATTAAAGATGCTGGATATCCTGATCTGTCAGCAGGTCAAATGGTGACTTTCAAAGCTCTTAATATTTCGCCTGATTATGTAACCAAAATAAGAAAATGGGTTGGAGAAGACCTCTCATCAAGTGAAATTATACAATATGCAGCTCTGGGGGTGGATGACAATTATGCCAGGGAAATGAATCAAACCGGATTAGTTTTATCTCCGCAGGAATTATTGCGTTTTAAAGCTCAAAAGATAGATCCTGGATATATTGCCTCAATGCGTAAACTTGGGTTTGAAGATTTAAATCCCAGTAAAATAGCTCAACTGAAAGGACTGAATATTACACCTGAGGTTGTTACTAAGATCAGGAAGATGGGATTCAGAAATGCTGGTGTTAATGAAATAGTTAAATTTAGAGCTATGAACCTGACTGAAGAATTCGTGTCAGAAATGAATAAGGCCGGATATCCCGATTTGACTATTCATCAGCTCATCCAATGCAAAGCCATGAATATTAATTCTGCCATAATCAGGGAAGCAAAAGATTTCTATGAAGGAAACCTACCGGAGTTTTCCAAATTGATTCATTTCGCAGCAATGAAACGTACCCCTGGTAAGTAATATTCACAATAAACCTTGCACAAATAGTGATCTTAGACTTCTGTACCATTTCTAATTAGTCGGATATCCTGGTTTCAGGAGTCTCTTCATATTATTTCCTGGTTTTAAACTCAACATAGACCGGATAAAGCCCCAACCCATTGGTGTCTTCGAAGCCTAACCTTGTAGGGTGATTTAGTGAGAATTTGTATAAGGTATTGGGTTCCAGCTTTACCGGTATATTTTATCTACCCGCGAGAGAGATACAGTTTCATCCGGCCATTAAAATCAAAATTTAAACGGATGAAAGTGTTAATAGTTGAAGATGAAGTTATTGCGGTGAGAAATCTACAGCGATTAATCGCTGGTTTCGATCCGGATATTCAAATTGAAAAGGCGCTGCATTCTGTGGAGGCTGCGGTTGATCGATTAAGCAGTGCAAAGCTACCAGACCTCATTTTCATGGATATTCAACTCTCTGATGGACTCTGCTTTGAGATTTTGAACAGTATTCGGCTTGATGTACCGGTTATTTTTACCACAGCTTTCGATGAGTATGCGATTAATGCCTTTGACACACTGACAGTAGACTACCTGCTAAAACCTATTGGTCCTGATAGCTTCAACAAAGCAATGGAAAAGTATCTGAGATCTTTTTCAAATCAATCTGGTCATTTATCAGAATCACAACTCAATTCAATTATTCAAACCTATCATGAGCGAATCAGTCCACTAAAGAGAAGGTTTCTTGTTCGTTCAGGGAAGAGATATAAGTCCATTCCGATAGAGGACATAGCCTACTTTTATAAGGATGAGCTTACATATCTCGTATGCTGGAACCATGATCGTTTCCTTATGGATGAGCCACTTACCGAAATTGAGTCTTATCTTTCGGCTAAAGATTTTTTCAGAATAAGCAGACAGTACATAGTCCATATACAGGCCATTGATGAGTTGATTGCCTATTCCGGCTCCCGATTAAAAGTAAAATTGCTTGGGCCTGATAAGGAGATGATTGTTGTGAGTCAGGCCACCGCCTCAGAGTTAAAGAAATGGCTATCACACTGAAAGATTATCAACTCACATACATAATTAATTATCGTGGTTAAGAAGTGATAGCTAATACCC
>Ga0209249_1001600_pt1 | contig 20954 bp, 18 predicted proteins | sample SaaInlV_200m_DNA_4_FD_184653 | JGI IMG/M metagenome (GOLD analysis project Ga0209249, IMG submission 184653) | Marine microbial communities from expanding oxygen minimum zones in the Saanich Inlet - SI037_S3LV_200m_DNA (SPAdes) (version 2) | ecosystem: Environmental > Aquatic > Marine >...
AGTTTTATAATATTTTGCTCCGTGTGGCCGATGCCGGCGGGGCAAGCTTTGACTGTGAAGTGCTGTTGCAAGTGGCCGACGATCTTGGCACGCCGCCCTACGATATCACCTTGAGCAACACCTTGGTCATTGGCATCGACGATCCCCCTTTGTTTGTGGGCACGATGGCCGCCGACGATTTTGATCAGCAGGGTGGCCATGTTTTTTCACTCCCAACAGATGGTGTGCCTGGTCCTGACAATGCTTTTTTTACGGTAACCGGCGATGAGCTGTATTTAAACACACCATTGCCCATTTCCGAAAAGGGCACTTATCAAATACTTTTGGCAGCCACCGATTTTTTTGGCAACCAGTTTAAAAAGGCTTTTATTATAACAATAAAGGAAAGATTAAGTGCCGGTGCATTTTTCCTTGCCAACGACGTAGTTGCCGAGAACCAGCCTGTTAACACAGTGGTCGGTTTTTTCGACTCCGATATTTTCCAGGCCGGGGAATACACATTCACATTGCCCCTTGACATAGATTTGGGTATTTATGGCAATGCAAAGTTTGGGTTGAGTGGCCGTACTTTATTGACCAGTGCCGTTTTTGATTTTGAAAGCGACAGCAGTTTTTTGCTTTTGGTTGAAATAAGCGATGGCCTTTCAGAAATCACAAAGGAAGTGACCATAACCGTGTCCGACCAAAACGACCCCCCCACGGGGATATCGCTTTCTACCCATATTTTGAACGAATCGACGGCAGTTGATTCTGTGGTTGCCACCCTGGCGGTGGAAGACCAGGATACCGGCGATGTCCATGTGTTCAGCCTAATTGTTGGCAACGGCATAAACGACGAGGGCAACGCTACCTTTAGAATAGACGGAGACAAGCTGGTTTTGTCGTTGCCGTTGAACTACGAAGAAAAGGAGTTCTACAATATTTTGCTCCGTGTGGCCGATGCCGGCGGGGCAAGCTTTGACCGTGAAGTGCTGTTGCAAGTGGCCGATGATCTTGGCACGCCGCCCTACGATATCACCTTGAGCAACACCTTGGTCATTGGCATCGACGATCCACCTGTGTTTGTGGGCACGATGGCCGCCGACGATTTTGATCAGCAGGGTGGCCATGTTTTTTCACTTCCAACAGATGCTGGGTTAGGCCCTGACAATGCTTTTTTTACGGTAAACGGCGATGAGCTGTATTTGGGCGCACCACTGCCCATTTCCGAAAAGGGCACTTACGAAATACTTTTGGCAGCCACCGATTTTTTTGGCAACCAGTTTACAAAAGCTTTTACTGTTACCGTGGAAGAAAAATTGAGTGCCGGTGCCTTTTTCCTTGCCAACGACGTAGTTGCCGAGAACCAGCCTGTTAACACAGTTGTCGGTTTTTTCGACTCTGATATTTTCCAGGCCGGCGAATACACATTGACACTGCCCCTGGACATAGATTTGGGTATTTATGGCAATGCAAAGTTTGGGCTTAGCGGCCGTACTTTATTGACCAGTGCCGTTTTTGATTTTGAAAGCGACAGCAGTTTTTTGCTTTTGGTGAAAATAAGCGATGGCCTTTCAGAAATCACAAAAGAAGTGACCATAACCGTGTCTGACCAAAACGACCCCCCCACGGGGATCTCGCTTTCTACCCATATTTTGAACGAATCGACGGCAGTTGATTCAGTGGTTGCCACCCTGACAGTGGAGGACCAGGATACCGGCGATGCCCATGTGTTCAGCCTAATTGTTGGCAACGGCATAAACGACGAGGGCAACACTACGTTTAGAATAGATGGTGACAAGCTGGTTTTATCAAAACCGTTGGACTACGAAGAAAAGGAGTTCTACAATATTTTGCTCCAAGCTACCGATAGCCAAGGTGCAACTTTTGAGCAGGTGATGTTATTGCAAGTGGCCGACGACCGCGGTACGCCGCCCTTTGACATAACGCTTAGCAATACATTGGTCGTTGGCATCGACAACCCACCTGTGTTTGTGGGGATAATGCTGGCCGAAGATATAGATCAACAAAGGGCCCATAAATTTTTGCTGCCGATAAATGAAGAATTTGGCCCTGACAATGGTTTTTTCACGGTAATCAACAATTCGCTTTTTCTTGAAACGCCGCGTCCGGTAACCGAAAAACAAAGGTACAACATATTGGTTGAAGCCTCTGATTCTATGGGCAACCGGCTGACCAAACCGTTCCTTGTTACGGTTGTGGAAGAGTTTGTTGATGGTGATTTTTATTTAAGCAACCACGAATTACCAGAGAACCAGCCATTAAACTCCATTGTAGGTGTTTTTAATTCCGACACTTACGATTGCGACCGCTTTACGTTTTCCTTGCCTTTGGAAGTTGACCTGGATATTTACTGTAACGACAGGTTTGAGTTAAATGGCCGTACCTTACTGACCAACAGTGTATTTGATTTTGAGGGAGTGGGCAATGTTATGGTCAGGGCCAGGGTCAGCAATGGCGAGACCGACATCATGCAGGATGTTGTCCTGTCCATAAAAGATCAAAACGATCCACCGACCGGGATATCACTTTCCACACAGGTATTGGACGAATCGTCAGCGGTCAGTTCTGTGGTGGCAATTTTGGCTACAGACGACCAGGATGCAGGTGACACACATGAGTTTTCCCTTATTGTTGGCAACGGTATAAACGACGGTGGCAACCCTGTGTTCAGCATAAATGGGGACAACCTGGTTTTATCGAAACCATTGAACTACGAAGAAAATGAGTTCCACAATATTCTACTTCAGGTAAGCGACAGCCAGGGCGCTACTTTCGAACAGGGGCTCCGTTTACAGGTAAGCAATGCCAACGATGCGCCTGAATTTTTGAGCAGCCCGCTAAGTTATGTGTTGCAGGACCAGGTATATATTTATGCCCTCGATGTTATCGATACCGAGGGTGACCCGGTAACATTTGATTTTGAAAGTTTGCCGTCATGGCTGGGTTTTAACCTCGCATCGAAACTGTTGAGCGGTGTGGCAGGCAACGACAATGTCGGGATGTACAACTTCAGCATAAAAGCCAGCGATGGCAATAAAGAGTCGGTACAACAAGTGGCATTAACTGTTATTGACGTAAACGATGCCCCCGAAATAAACTTTGTTCCAGGGACACAGCAGTTTTTCAGCAACCGCGACAATGAAATACAATTGCCTTTCGATTGTATAATTGACCCCGATGTAGGCGATGAACTGACTTATGGCCTATTGGGGGAAAATAATACTGCTCTTCCAGGATGGTTAAATTTTGAACCTGCTGAATTGAAACTAAGTGGGATTCCACCCGGTAATGCAACTGGCGATTACAGGTTAAAACTAACCGCTACCGATCAGGGCAATTTAAAAGAATGGATAATTTTTATACTAAATGTATCTTTCCCAACAGCCCTTGGCGATTTAGATAAAAACCAGTCTTTCTCGGTTTACCCCAACCCGGTAAAAAATTATTTGCAGACTAATATCCCGCAAGGAAACGGTGAGGCTAAAATCAGTATCAGCAATATTGCGGGACAGGTAATAAAAACAATGGTATTAGGTGCAGGCAGCCAAAACAAAATACCATTCGATGGGCTAAGCCCGGGAGTTTATTTTATCAACTTCAGGCAGGGCGAACAGCAGCAGGTAGAAAAAATAATCAAACAATAAAAAACAAAAAGCCGGGGTGGAAGCCCCGGTTTATGTTTGCGAAAATGAATTATACAACGAATTCCAAATTTGTTTATAAAAATATGAATTCAAGTAATTAATAAATATTTTGCTTTAAATGCAGGGCGAAATTACTGGATAAAAACACAACAAACTTTATCGGTATTATTCCAGTCATAATTGTTCTTCAAAGTGCCGCATAACAAATTTTGAAGTTACAATAGCCTGTCCCGAATCTATTTCGGGAGTTAATGCCGATAATACAACAAAGAAGCAGACTAAACAAAGTGAAAATTTGCGACATGTTGTTGTCGAATCGGTATAACAATTTTAAAATGCTCAAAATCGTTAACAATATTTATAAGAAACTTATAATTACCCTTTCAAATTCAATAACCTCTGAATGAAGTAAAAATTAGATTTTGACGGACTTCGTTTAATAATTTGTGAGATTAGTTTTCGGCAAGTTATTTTGTTGTAAAATTCATACTTTTACAGCGATGAAACCAAAACAGTCTTCGATCTTCTATTTTTTAATGGCAGTCCTGCTAATCCACTTTCAATTTTTAAAAGCAAAAACACCTTCGAAAACTAATAATTTGAAAAAAGGGGAAACTGTTAAAGTGGATTATTTTACGGATTTGGAATTTGGGATTTTTCAGGATTCAATCCAAAACATCAACTATAATTATTACGATAAAAAAAATGGCTTAAAACCATTTATTGTACCGGTTTTGCTAATCTCTACCGGAAGTATCTTACATAATAATGATGTTGCAAAAGAAAATTTCCGCGATTTCGCACAACGCAATTTTGCCTATTCGGGAGATATTGATGATTATATTCAGTACGCCCCACTCGCTTCTGTTTATTCGTTAAATGCATTCGGGATAAAAGGCAAAAACAATTTTGGAAACCGGACAGCACTTGCAATTAAAAGTATTTTACTGAACGATTTAATTGTGTCGAACTTAAAAACCTGGACAAAAACCCAACGGCCTAGTGGTGGTATGCGTTCGTTTCCATCGGGGCATACTTCGTTTACTTTTGCCATGGCGCATTTTATGCATAAAGAATATGGTGGGTCAAACCTATGGTACAGTATCGGCGCGTACAGTTGCGCAGCTACAGTTGGAATACTTCGCACGGCCAAAAATGCCCACTGGATTTCTGATGTTGTTGCTGGCGCCGGAATAGGGATTTTATCTACTGAGTTAGTTTACCTCACTCATTTGTATAAATGGGATAACGAACACCTAAAAAGTTTTGATATTCTCCCATTCCAATTGGGAAATAAAAAAGGTCTGACCCTGGTTTATAAATTTTAATAATGAGCCAATCCTCATTAATTTAAATCAGATGTGGTAATCACTTATAAAAATTCCTCCCGTAGAGGGTTGAAACTATCTATTAAACGTACTTTTGAGGTAAGCAATTTAACCGTGTGCATTTTACCAGAAGGAACCGAAAACATATCGCCAGCTTTTAAATGCTGATCTTCTTCCCCCTCACAGTAAAAAATGATTTCCCCTTCGGCAACATACGATATTTGCTCGTGTGGATGAGAATGCGGTGCATCTCGTTCATCCCACGGGCCATCGCTGAAGTCAATTAAAACAGTCATTAAATTATTGGTGTGGATAATTTTCCTTTGAAGGCCTTCTTTCAATTTTTCGTAAGGAACTTCATCAAATTTTAGTACAGCCATATTTTTATTTGTTTTTATTTTCCGGCGTTAAAATAATAAAAAAGTTTTGGGTAAAGTATTTTATGACAGATTACCGATTAAATATTCAAATGGATCCAATTAATTTAATTGAAATTAATTTTACATGTACATTTTCAGAAAAGGTTAGCAGTTTACGAAGATTACTTTTGCAGATTAATACCATTTATCGGGATTATATTCTTTGAAACTTTCAAACTGCCACTCTGCGTTTAGTCGAGGGTTTGGTTAATCGCATTTTATTTCATTTTGGCAATTTAAATTATATTGATTTAAGACGGATATTTTTAATAGAAACTCTTTTAATCCAATTTTAATATGATAATTTAAAATATTAGTAATTTATAAATTGTAAAATCCGCTGCGAAAAATCTTCACATTTATTTTCCGAAACATTGTAAATTATTTCGGCTTCGATTCCTAAATTTTCGATTACTTTTTCAAGAACCTCCTCTCTAACAGCTAACAAAAGATGGTTATTCCTGGTTTTTATTAAATTAAGGAGGCATTCCGACCAGCCTCCACCATCAATTTCCAATTTGCCAATTTCGTCGATCACGATTATTTTTGCACGGGTATTTTGCAATTCGTTTAATGTATTTCTTCCCATTTGGAAACCATTGGGATAAATAACAAATCGTCCGATTTTCCCTAAAGTATTATCGCCATGCAACCGTAAAAACTTTTTACTTTTGTTATTCGAAACATTTATAACATCGTATCCAACTGTAATGTTATTTTTAATTATCCGTTCTGAATAAATACCAAGTACTGTGGTTTTTTCCTGTTCAAGTTTTTTTATCACATTTTTTATGCAGCTTGTTTTTCCCTTGCCAATCGCACCTGTGATAATAAATACTTTTTGTTTAAAAGCAGTTTTTTTTCTTATTTCATCAAGTCTTAATTCAGCATGTTTCATAAGTTGATGAATAACATGCACCGGGTTCCTGACAATACTTTTTAAATCCGGAATGTTTGCAATCATCGAAGGTAAACTTTCGAGCGAAAGTTCCAGTGCTAGTGGCAACTGTTTAAAACGGCTTTTTCCAAGAAGTTTGCGAATTTTAGGGTTGTACAATTCGGTTCCTAAAACCGAAAAACCCATGATTAAAACAATCGCCCTTAAATTCATTTCAACTCCAATTATTATCGCATCAATAATCCGGGTTTCTTCTGCTTGGATTGTAGTAAAAACAAAAGCTGCAACCATTGTTGTAGCAATGAAAAAGATCCATAATTTTGGTTTAACAAGTTGACGCAATGCACGTTTATAACGTACGGCCCAGGCAAAAACTATAACTGATACTAACGTTGCCCAGGCAACAAAACTTATTTGGTTTATTAAAATCAGCGAACCAAACATCAGAATAATATTCAAAAAAAGCCACGGAACAGAATAATTAAATATGCTGCTTTTTTTCGTTGTGGAATTTCCTGTTTGCATGTTTTGCAAAACTTTACCAGGTTCATTAGAATGGGTTAATAACTTGCGTCCGGTTTTTATGCCTATCATTGCCGAAAAAGTACCGAATAAAATATAAATAGCTAATAGCAATACTATTGGTGCCCACACTACATCGAATTGTAAATGCAGTTGTTTCTGCGCATATTTCATTAAATTGGAATAGAGTTCAACAATATTGTAACCGTAGAAAATTACATAATTGAATATCTTTTGAATTAAATTCCATGACATTGCCAAAATTGAACCCAGCAAAAAACCTGTGATGTTTTTACCTAAAAACCGTACTGAAATTTCAAGCAAGATTGCTTCACTAAGAATGGCTACCATCGGACCAAAAATAACAGCACTTGGGGACATGGTTTTCAGCAATGCACAAATTATCCCGGCCCTCCAAAAAAGACCGTGTTCCTTCCATTTATAACTGGCCGAAATTAAAATTACCAGTGCTATGGCAGTCAAAATATTTCCGCTAAACGGAATCCTGAGGTTATGTAAAAAGCTTCCAAGAACAATTTCTGACGATGCCCAGATTGTCCCCAAAATAGAAGCTTTAATCCATTTCTCGTTTAATTTTTGTCCCTTGTCCATGTACAATTTTTCACTCATATAACATAAAGTAAAAACCCTGTTTTCCTTTAAAAAGCAAACATGCTAAATTTTTATTCAAATAAAACATGATTTTTTCAAAATAATTTGAATAGTAATTATTAGATGAAATGAGCATGGCTAATATTGGCACACAGGAGGATTATTATTTTGTAGGTTCTCCGTCAGCCGACAGATTGCCCATAAAACACAAGAAATTCGAAATTATTAATCATATTAGATCTTTGTTGTTATTATTGAATTCAGGCTATTTTTAACTTTTTAAACATATTAATTAACATTGAATAAAATCCGAAAAATAATCCATATCGATATGGACGCATTTTTTGCATCGGTAGAGCAATTAGATAATCCTGAATTAAAAGGGAAAGCAGTTGCCGTTGGCGGATCGGGTGAAAGGGGAGTGGTTGCAGCTGCCAGTTATGAAGCCCGGAAGTATGGGATTCGTTCGGCCACACCTTCAAAAATTGCTAAACGAAAATGCCCGGAACTAATTTTTGTAAAACCACGTTTTCACCGCTATAAACAAATTTCAAATTCAATACGGGAAATATTTTTTGAATACACCGATTTAGTTGAACCTCTTTCGCTCGACGAAGCTTACCTCGATGTTACGTACACTAAAAAGGGAAAACCCTCGGCAACATTAATTGCACAGGAAATTAAAAACCGAATATTCGATGAGACAAAACTAACGGCTTCAGCAGGTGTGTCGTACAATAAATTTTTGGCAAAAGTAGCTTCCGATGTAAATAAACCCAATGGCTTGTTTGTGGTAACACCCGACCAGGCCAGTGACTTTATCGACAATTTAGAAGTACGTAAATTTTTTGGAATTGGGAAGGTTACAGCCAAAAAATTAAATGAAATGGGTATTTGGTATGGCCGCGATTTAAAAACAATTGAAAGGTTGGAATTGTCCAGGTTATTCGGAAAAGTTGGAAATTACTACTACGAAATTTGCCATGGAGAAGATAACCGGCCTGTTCAGCCACTGCGTAAACGTAAATCGCTTGGAGCTGAGCAAACATTTATAAATGATATTTTCTTTTTAGAAGAACTTGAATCTGAAATGTTAAAAATATGTGCTATTTTGTGGGAGCGGATTAAAAATTCGAAAGTAAAAGCCAGGACCCTGACTTTAAAATATAAGTACTCCGACTTTGAACAACACACCCGGAGAACAACAATTCCTAATTATTTTTCAAATAAGGACAATATTGTTTTTGAAAGTAAATTGCTATTAAAAACAGGTGGAGGGTTTGATAAGGGAATTCGCTTGCTGGGATTAACAGTTTCTAATTTTTTAGACGACAAAGATAATTTTCCGGTACAACTTACATTGGATTTTTAATTGGGATTGTATTTCTTTAGAAATTATTTGAGCAAGGAGAATTAAAATGGTAATTTCAGCCCAATATTAATTTTAAAAATTTATATTTTATTTTATAATATTTGTATCAAAAAAATCGCTTACCTAAAATTATAATAGCATGAAAAGAATACTTCGTTTTCTTGGAATAATTTTGCTTTTGGCAATTGTAGTTTATTTACTTGGGCCCAAACCAACAAAGCCGGAGATGAGCAAAGATTTGCCTTCCATCTCAGCAAGCATCGGAAATATTGAAGAGTATGTAAAGAAAAACGACGCCGGGTTAGAAATTAGGCCCGACAATGAGTCGCGTATTATTTGGGCGAAAGATTCGGTAAAAGAACGGACGGAATATGCATTATTATACTTGCATGGATTTTCTGCTTCGTGGTACGAAGGATATCCAGCCAACGTCGAATTTGCCAGGCATTTTGGTTGTAATGCGTATTTTCCGAGGTTGGCTTCGCACGGAATCGTAACGGAAGATGCATTGATAGACATGACCCCGGATCATTTATGGGAATCGGCAAAGAATGCATTAATGGTTGCCCGTAGTCTGGGGAGGAAAGTTATTATTATGAGTGCCTCAACGGGAGGATCGCTAGCTTTGAAACTGGCGGCAGATTTTCCTGAGTACGTTGAAGGTTTAATTATGTATTCACCAAATATCAGAATAAATAATGGCGCTGCTTTTATGCTGTCAAAACCGTGGGGATTGCAAATGGCGCGTAAAGTTTATAGTGGTAAATTTCGTGTAACCAATGATGACTTATTATCCAAGGATTGCCAATACTGGAATTGTAAATACCGGCTCGAAGCTGTTGTTTACTTACAGCAATTAGTCGATGTAACTATGAAACAGGAAACTTACAAAAATGTGTCGGCACCGGTATTTATGGGTTATTATTATAAAGATGAAAATAATCAGGATCCGACCGTCAAAGTGAGTTCGATGCTAAAAATGTACGGGCAATTGGGAACAGCACCAGACAGGAAAGTTAAAGTGGCCTTCCCCGAAGCCGGCGAACATGTAATTGCCTGCGAGTTAACATCGGGTTGTTATAAAGAAGTAATTGCTGAAACTATAAAATTTGGTGAAGAGGTTCTTAGGTTAAAACCTGTTAGATGAGCCGGGTAAAGAATAAATCTCAATATTCAACTTTTTGTAGCTTTTTATGATTATTACAGGTTCTTAAATTAGGTAATCTTTGATGCCGCGCTATCGTCAAGAAACCAAATTAAATCACCATTTTTAGGTTCAATATAATATGCTGGTAGAAGTTTGGCTGCTTCGTTGTCGTTCATAATTTCAGAAATCCGCATTGATTTGTTTTCGCCTGTTACAACAAAAAAAGTTCTGTTGGAATTGTTCAATACCCGGCCTGTTAATGTTATTCTTTTGTCTTTTGTAATTGGGTGTTGGGTTACGGCACAAATTCGTTCATCTTCAAAGAGTTCAAGCTGATCAGGGAAGATTGAAGCCGTGTGCCCATCTTCCCCCAGTCCCAGGATTAGTAAATCGAATACAGGATCTTCGCCTCTGCAATTTATGTTTTTTTCAATTTCAAACTTATAACGTATTGCTTCTTCCTCCGGATTGTTTTCACCTTTTATACGGTGGATGTTTTCTTCTGGAATCGATATTTTGGAAAAAAGGGAATCGTTGGCAGTTTTATAGTTGCTGTTTTCACTTGTTGGATGAACACATCTTTCGTCGCCCCACCAAAAATGTATCCTGTTCCAGGGAATAGATGTAGTAAATTCGTTTCCTAAAATTTTAAATAATTTTTTGGGTGTATTCCCTCCTGAAAGTATAATATCGAACCGGGATTGCTGTGATTGTTTTGTAAAATGAAAGATTTCCTGTGCAACGGCCCGATAAACCTCTTTATTTTTAGAAAATATTTTAACTTCTTTACTAGTTCCCATTATGTTATTTTGTTTCAATAAGATTAAAAATTATAGTTTACAGTACAAACCATCGTCGGTTAAATTTTTGCATGGGTAACGCCATTTGCCATTTGAAACGAGTTTGTCAGAATCTTCCGGGCCCCATGTTCCTGCCGGGTATCCATAAATTGGTATTTCAGGGTTGGTTTGCCAGGCATTTAAAATGGGTTGTACAAATTTCCAGGCTTCTTCAACTGCATCGCCCCGCGAATACAAAGTAGCATCGCCCTGCATGCAATCTAAAAGTAACCGTTCGTACGACGAAGGTAAATGTTCATCGGCCAAATCAGAATAATGAAAATCCATATTTACAGTTTGTACTTTGAATCCGGCTCCAGGAGTTTTCATTCCAAATTTCACCAGAATCCCTTCATCCGGTTGAATTCGGATTATCAACTGGTTATTCCCGCCCGATTTAGTATCAAATAAGTGGTGCGGTACACTTTTAAAATGAATTACAATTTCAGTAACCCTTGTAGGAAGTTTTTTCCCAGTCCGAATATAAAAAGGCACTCCGGCCCAACGCCAATTATCGATAAAAAATTTTAATGCCACAAATGTTTCTGTTCTCGAAAGTTTGTCAACACCTGGTTCATCCCGGTAACCTAAAACAGGCTTGCCTTTTAAAGAAGATTCGGTGTATTGCCCGCGAATAACATATTTTGCAACTTTGTTTTCGGGAATAGGTCGCAGCGACTGAAAAACTTTTAAAATTTCGTTTCTGATTGCATTTGCGTCAATTATTACCGGTGGCTCCATGGCAACAAAACCAACCAGTTGCAAAAGGTGGTTTTGCAACATGTCGCGCATTGCACCCGACTGGTCGTAATATCCACCACGGCCTTCAACACCCAAACTTTCAGCCGAAGTAATTTCTACCCTTTCAATGTAATTATGGTTCCAGAGGGGTTCGAAAATCCCATTCGAAAAACGGGTAACCAACATATTCTGGACTGTTTCTTTTCCGAGGTAATGATCGATACGATAAACCTGGTTTTCGTCAAAATAATTTAACAGGTTTATATTCAACTTTTTTGCCGTATTTAAATCTGTACCAAAAGGTTTCTCAACTATCAACCTCCTGGAAAATTGATCCGACTTGCTTAAACCTGTTTGCGATAAATATTTTGGGATAATTTGGTACAAAGAGGGTGGCGTTGACAAGTAGAAAATATAATTGGCTTCAATATTTTGTTGTACCCCAATATCTTCCAGCCTTGTTTTAAGCTTGTCGAAATCTTTTACAATTGTTGGCGATACCGATTGGTAAAATAACATTTTATTGAACAATCTCGATCTTTCACCTTCGGGCAAAAATTCACTAGCTTTTTTTCTGAAATCTTCATCGGAAAGTAGGGTTCGCGAAGCTCCAAGAACGGCAAATTTATCAGGTAAAAACCCTTGTTCATAAAGTTCGAAAAGTGCCGGGATTAATTTACGTTTGGTTAAATCTCCGGATGCTCCAAAAATTACTAATATCTGGTTCTTAGCTTTTTTCATGTTCACTATTTAAATTTTCGACACAATATACAATAACATTGTTTTTGTAAAAGAAATACCATAAACTAAATGATAAAATATTGTCGTTTTGTTTTAATGTCCCGTAAAATTTTCCTTCCTCCTTTATTTCAAAAGGTTGAATATTTATTTGTTCATTAAACCTGAACACCTGTAAACCTGAACATTTAAAAATGGCTTCTTTTGCACTCCAATATATAATTTTTGCCGATTGTGGTGTTTTAGCTTTTTCTAAGTAGTTTAATTCATTAATTGAAAGAAACCTGTGTGCAATTTTTCCAATATTTCGCTCTGAATTTTCTGCATCTATCCCAATAGTTTTTTCTGAAACTATGACAGTAACAACTTCTGAAGAATGTGAAATACTTATGTTTTGATGATAATTTGTCAACCTTGGTTTGCCTTGTTCATTATAAATAATATCGGGCTTAAAATTCAATAATTTTTCAAGTAGCAAGCGAACGCTTAAGTATTCGATTCGTCTTTTATCAATATTAATTTTATTGAATTCTGATTGTTCTTTTTCAGAAAAACAAAAAATCTCAAGTAACGATTCAACCGTTTCCAATAATTCCCAGATTCCAAGGATTCCGGCTTCTGACGATATTTTTTTTATAAAGGGCATTTTGTTAATTCCAACTCGTAGTTTCAATTAACCTGATAACATCAGGTTCTAAAAAATCGATCACCGGTTTTAGTGAATCGATATTTGGGACTTCGCGAATATAAAGTGCGCCCCGTAAGAAATGGTTAGTACTGTCGGTTAAAAAAAACTGCATAGGTGAAGCGGCATTTCCTTCGATTCTGTAAATAGTGCCAAAAACTTTCCGGCCCTGATTCATGAAAATTTGTTCTTCAATGGCATCGGCTTTAATAGAATGTTGGTAAGCCAATCTTCTTGTTTCTTCGATAAAACTGCCTAAAAATAATGCGCCGGAATCACTTCTTTTTTGCAGGTTGTAGTACGAAATATGCATTTCTGCCTTGCTTTCCGGAATAGTTATATTTATCCAGAATGGCTGGTCGGGGTTTCTTGAATCGGCAGTAATTTTTGCATAATCAGGAATCTCAAACTGGTACGGAAACCCATTATTTAATGGGTGGTAATTTTTTTCAGGAAAATTGATACGGAAAAACCCGCGTGGTTTGGGCGTATAATTCTGTTTACAACCAATAAGTATAAAAAATAAGATTATTATTAAAAGTCTAAAATTCATCTTAAATACATTTCGTTTTCATTTAAACGCATAAAAGTTTCAATTATTTATTTCCACTTTAATTTGTTTGATTCTCCGTTTGTCCACTTCTTCGATTGTGAATTTAAATTTTTTGCATGATATTTTTTCCTGCTTTGCCGGTATTTCCCCTTTTAATTCCAGGATTAATCCTGCAAGCGTGTCTGCTTCACCTTTTACATCATAAAAAACGGTGTCGCTGCATCCTGTTATTTTATAAAAATCCCCAAGTAGGATTTTTCCGTCGAACAGAAAAGTATTATCAGAAATTTTTGAATAAATGTCTTCTTCTTCATCAAATTCATCGGTAATCTCGCCAACAATTTCTTCAAGGATATCCTCCAGTGTTACAATTCCCGAAGTTCCCCCATACTCATCGACAACAATGGCGAGGTGCACTTTATTTTTTTGAAATTCTTCGAGGAGAGAACTTATTTTTTTTGTTTCAGGAACATAAAATGGCGGCCTGATTAAAGTTTGCCATTTAAACGAATTTCCTTTATGGCTGTGAGGTAGCAAATCTTTGATGTAAAGAATCCCGCTAATATTATCGAACGACGAGATATAAACAGGGATACGCGAAAATCCCGAATTATTAATAACCGCAAGTACGTCGGAAAAACTGGTTTTAATATCAAGTGAAATAACATCGACCCGAGGTTTCATAATTTCCTCAACATTTTTATTGCCAAATTTTACAATACCTTTCAATATATCTTTTTCATCAGAAAGTTCATGGTCGGAGGTTAATTCAAGTGCTTGCGAAATTTCATCCATCGAAATTTTTTTTCTGTGTTTTAGCAAGCGCCTGTTAACAAACGAAGTTGAAAAAATAAGGATTGAATTTACCGGACGGAATATTTTCTCAAGTATTTGAATTGGGAAAGACATAAACCTGGCGAATCCCAAAGCGTAATGGTTGGCATAAACTTTAGGGATAATTTCGCCAAAAAGCAAAAGGAAGAAAGTGATTATTATTACCTGAAAAATAAATTCAATAACCGGCGAATTTTCAAATGTCATTAACTTGTTAGTAACGAAAGCCGATAAAATTATTATGCCAACATTAACAAAATTATTTGTAACCAAAATTGTTGCCAGCAGTTTTTCCGGATTTTCAAGGTTTTTTAATATCCGCCGACTGGTTTTGTTGTTATTTTGAAGCAACTTTTTTTTTTCGGTTGCACTCATCGAAAAATAAGCTACCTCGGAACCACTAATTAGGGCAGAAAAAAATAAAAGCAACAGTACCATAAAAATGGCTATTACAATATCAATCGTAACCGGGTGAAACTGAATATTCCAACTGCTTAAAAGGACTGGCGCAAATAGTAACTCTGGTTTCAAACTAAAATTATTTTGAATTAGAATGGCAAATCTTCGTCACCTCCCAAATCCTCTGTATCGGGTTCGTTAACAGTAGAAGCTGCCTTAGGTTCCTGATTTGAATTATCTTTATTTTCTGCCGGGGAAGCTGCATTCTTCGAGTCTAACATTACCATATTATTGACTACAATTTCAGTAAAATATTTTGTTTGCCCATCTTTTTCGTATTGCCTCGTCGCAATTTTACCTTCAAGAAAAAGCTTCGAACCTTTTTTAACATATTTTTCTGCAACTTCGGCTAAACCACGCCACAAAACAATATTGTGCCACTCGGTAGTTGTCACCCGTTCACCATTTTTTGTATAAGATTCTGACGTAGCAAACGGAAAACTTGCAACGGCCACCCCCGAATCGAGATGCCGTACCTCAGGGTCTTTGCCCACATTTCCAACAAGAATAACTTTATTTACTGACATAATTTTAAATTTTATTGGTTAACATTTAAAAATACAAAATCTCCAATTATAATCCGATCGATTTTTGGTATTATTTTATCTTAAATTTAATTCTTCAATAAATTGTTCAATCAACCTTGGGACAGCAAATGTAAAAATATCTTTCTTATTAACCCGAATAAAATTTTTATCCAAACAATTTACATCTTCTATTTTGATGTGAACAAAACGCGCAAAAATTATTTGATGGCTTAAAACATGCTTTTTTAATGTTGACATTGTCTTAACATTCACTTTACAATCAGAATTAAATGTAATTTTCAGATTGCTAATAATTTCTTTTATGGAAAGTTTTTTGTCTGACTCAAAAAGGGGAAACTGATACATATTTTTCCAAATATCATTTTTTATTCTTTTTTCGATGTAAATAAAATCGTCATTTTTAATAAAATAGTAATAAAAAAAACGATTGGTTTGTTTGCTTTTTTTAGATTTAACCGGGTACAAACCCGTAGATTTGTTTTTAGCAGCAAAACATAAGTTTGATACAGGGCAATTGCTGCAACGAGGCAATTTTGGGGTACATTGTAGTGCCCCAAATTCCATTAGGGCCTGATTATGCATGCCTGCATTTTTTTCTGGCATAATGTTTTTTGCCACTTTATAAAATTCCTTTTTACCTTTTTCTGAATCAATTGGTGTTGAAATTCCAAAATATCTCGAAAACACTCGATAAATGTTAGCATCAACAGCTGGATAAGGTAGATCGAAAGCAATTGATGCAATTGCAGCAGCAGTATAGGGGCCAACTCCCTTAAGCTGAATGATATCATTATAATCTTCAGGGAATTTGCCATTTAAATTATCATTAATATATTTTGCTGACGAATGTAAATTCCTTGCCCGCGAGTAATAACCAAGTCCCTGCCAAATTTTTAACACTTGGTTTTCTTCTGCCTGTGCCATAATTTTTATTGTCGGGAATGTTTCAACAAATCGCTTGTAATAGCCAATGCCATTAATTATCCGGGTTTGTTGCAAGATAATTTCTGAAACCCAGATTTTATATGGATCTGTAGTTTTCCGCCATGGCAAGTCTCTTTTATTTATATTGTACCATAAGTAAATTTGATTGAGAAAGTCACTCATTTATTGCTAACTTTATTTATGTAGAATAAAAAACAAAAATAAATAATTTGAAAAGCTTTCTGGTTTTTAAATTATTTATATTTTTGCACACCAGTTAATTACGATTAATATATTGAAAATTAAATATTTTAAGAAATGACAAAGGCAGATATTGTAAATGAAATTTCGAAGAATACAGGAATTGAAAAAGTAACTGTTCAAAAAACAGTTGAAGCTTTGATGGAAACTGTAAAAGATTCGTTAGTTGGAGGTAAAAATGTTTACCTAAGAGGGTTTGGTAGTTTTGTGGTTAAGAAAAGGGCAGAAAAAACGGCAAGGAATATCTCGAAGAATACAACAATTATTATTCCGGCACATAATATTCCTTCGTTTAAACCAGCGAAAACATTTGTATCCAAAGTTAAAAATCAAGTAAAATAAGAAATTATGCCAAGCGGAAAAAAGAGAAAAAGACATAAGATGGCTACACATAAGCGTAAAAAAAGACTACGTAAAAACAGGCATAAAAAGAAAAAATAACAATCTAATCTTTTAGATTGTAGAAATATTTTGATTAAACCTAAGGTAATTAATACCTTAGGTTTAATCTGTTATAATAGTATTATATAAATTGACAGATTTAAAAATTTAGGTTGTGAGTAGCGATTTAATTATTGATGTAACTCCATCCGAAATTGTTATTGCCTTACAGGAAAACAAAAAAATTGTTGAATTTACCAGAGTAAGAAGCGGGGCAAAATTTGCAGTTGGGGACATCTACCTTGGCAAAGTAAAGAAAATTATGCCCAGTTTAAATGCCGCATTTATTGATGTTGGCTACGAAAAAGATGCCTTTTTGCATTATCTCGACATGGGGCCACAGTTCGCAACTTTGAATAAATTCCTTCGAATTACATCTTCCCGGAAAAATAAAATTTCATCTATTTCCCGAATTCACTCCGAACCCGACATTAATAAGGAAGGCAAGGTTAATGAAATATTAAAAATTGGCCAAAAAATATTGGTGCAGGTCGCAAAAGAACCGATTTCAACAAAAGGCCCCCGGTTAACTTCCGAAATTTCTATTGCCGGAAGATTTTTGGTTTTATTACCATTTAGCGATAAAGTTTCTATCTCTCAAAAAATTAAAACCAACGAAGAGAAAAACCGGTTAAAAAAACTTATTCAAAGTATTAAACCCAGGAAATATGGCGTAATAGTCAGAACTGTTGCCGAGGGTAAAAGAGTTGCCGAACTCGACAAAGAACTCCGCCGTTTGGTTGACAAATGGGAAACTACTTTTAACAAACTTAGCCGGGTAAATGCACCTTCGTTGATTATTGGTGAAATAGATAGGACAACTGCATTGTTACGCGATATTTATCACCCGAAATTTAACAGTATTATTGTTAACGATCATTCGGTTAGCAACGAACTTAGCGAATACATAAGTAGTATTCAGCCCGACAAAAAGAAAATTGTTAAATTCTATAGTGGGCGACAACCCATTTTTGAATATTTTGGTATTGAAAAACAAATCAAAGCATCGTTTGGAAAAACCGTTTCTTTTAAAGAGGGAGCATATTTAATTGTCGAACACACAGAAGCATTTCATGTAATAGATGTTAACAGCGGAAACCGTGCAAAAGCCGGGCTCGATCAAGAAACAAATGCCCTGGATGTAAACATGGCGGCATGCGACGAAATTGCACGACAATTGCGTTTAAGGGACATGGGTGGAATAATTGTAATCGACTTCATTGATATGCACATTGCGGCAAACCGTCAAAAAGTGTACGAATACATGAAGGAGATTATGGCTGCCGACCGTACAAAACACAACATTTTACCATTGAGCAAGTTTTGCCTGATGCAAATTACACGGCAACGCGTTCGTCCCGAAGAAAATATTGAAACGGCAGAAAAATGCCCAACATGTAAAGGTAGCGGGAATATTGTACCAACCATATTGTTTGCCGACGACCTGGATGGAAAAGTAAAATATATTTTAAAAGATTTGAATAAGAAAAAATTATCACTTAAAGTGCATCCTTATTTAGCAGCTTATCTAACAAAAGGTTTAAAAAGCTATCGGAATAAATGGTTCTTTAAATATTTTAGATGGGTGAAAGTTGATGCCAATAATTCTTATTCTTATCTTGAATATCATTTTTTTGATGAAAACCTCGAAGAGATTATTTTATAAATAGAATAAACCGTTCAATAAATGAATGGCATTTTTATAAAATTGGTAAAATCTCCTAATATGTCACAAATTACATATTTCATTTGTTCAAAATTGGAATATTTGTCATAAAATAGCAAGTGGTTTAATATTTGTTACATGCGGACATCTACATTTTTAGATGTGAAATTATTAGATAATCTATTTTATAAAAGATGAAAAAAATAACATTTATTTTAGCATTTATTGTCACAGCACTATTTACACAGGCACAAATAGTCAACCCAACAACATGGACTTTCGATTCAAAACAAAATGGGGAAGAAGTTGAGTTAATTTTTAAGGCAAGTATTGAACCCGGTTGGCATTTGTACGATACTTATTTGCCTGAAGGTGGTCCAATTGCAACAGCATTTATTTATGAAGATTCTACCTTGTTTGCGTTTGCCGGCGAGATTCAACAAAATCCAAAGGCTGAAATCCATTTCGATGAAACTTTTAAAATGGATGTTGGATATTTTAGTAATCAGGCGGTTATAACCCAAAAGATAAAACTAAAATCTTCGGGACAGGTAGATATAAAAGGTTATGTGCTATTTATGAGTTGTGACGACGAAAGTTGTACTCCGCCGGAAGAAGTAGAGTTTTCTTTTCAATTTAATGAAGGTGCGATAGTAGAAAGTGTGGTAAACGAACCCGCTAAAACAGATTCCGATTTCGGTTCAGCACCGGCATCCGGAAGCAGTCAAACTTTGTGGTTGTTTATATTAATTTCAGCGTTGGCAGGATTCGCCGCTATATTAACTCCTTGTGTATTTCCAATGATTCCTATGACCGTTTCATTTTTTATGCAAGGAAGCGAAAACAGGGGAAAATCGATCCGAAACGGGATCTTTTTTGGATTTTCGATTGTTTTGATTTTTACATTGCTCGGTGCTTTATTTTCGTTCGGAATTTTTGGGCCAAATGTTGGAAGTATCCTGAGTACACACTGGATTCCAAATCTATTATTCTTTATTTTATTTCTAATTTTTGCAGTTTCCTTTTTTGGCGCATTTGAAATAGTTTTGCCAAGCAGCCTGGTAAATAAAACTGATGCAAAAGCGGATAAAGGTGGTTTGGTCGGTGCATTTTTTATTGCCTTAACAACGGTAATTGTGTCCTTTTCGTGTACAGGACCTTTTATTGGGGCATTGATTATTGAAGCGGTTCAGGATGGAGGAATGCGACCATTAATTGGTATGTTTTTCTTCGGGCTGGCATTCGCCACACCTTTCACTTTACTTGCTATTTTCCCATCGGCTTTAAACAAATTGCCAAAATCAGGAGGTTGGTTAAATGCTATCAAAGTTGTTTTTGCTTTTGTACTTTTAGCTTTTGGATTAAAATTCTTAAGTAATATCGATCAGGTTTATGGATTAGGAATTCTTGGTCGTGAAATATATTTGGCCATTTGGATTGTTGTTTTTTCTTTATTGGGAATGTATTTTCTGGGTAAAATAAAGTTTTCGCACGATAGCGACTTGCCTTTTGTAGGAATTGGCAGATTATTCCTTTCCATTGCAACATTCACATTTGTAGTATATCTGTTTACAGGTTTATTAGGTAATCCTTTAAAATCGATTTCTGCGTTAATACCGCCACCAAGTGTAAATCATACATTTGTTTCGGCAAATGCAACTGGTGTTGTTCAGGATTCACCAGCCGAATTGTGTGGGCCAGCCAAATTTGCCGATAAATTACATTTACCACATGGATTGTCTGGCTATTTTGAATACGAGCAAGGGATTTCGTGTGCAAAAGACCAAAACAAACCAGCGTTTGTTGTATTTAAAGGCCATGCCTGCTCCAATTGTAAAAAAATGGAAAATACAGTTTGGGACGACCCGGAAGTATTAAGGATATTATCAGAGAAATATGTGGTAATTGGTTTATACACAGACGATCGAACATCATTATCCGAGGAGGACTGGATTACCTCAGAACTTGATGGAAAAATAAAGAAAACAATGGGTAAAAAGAACCTTGATTTGCTAATTTCGAAATACGAAACTAATAGTATTCCGTTTCATGTGGTAATTGAAGCAGACGGAACTGAACGTAAACTGGGCGTAACTTTTGAAAAAGATGAATTCAAATCATTTTTAGAAAAAAATTTATAATTTTTTTATGAAAATACTAGAAAACCCCGGAATTATTTCCGGGGTTTTTTTGTGGTGTGCCGTGCATGGTAAATAACTAGGTGATGCAAGTTCACTATGGGGGTTTGTGGTAGCCAACCATTAGCTTAAAGCAAGGGTGCTTACCGCGAGGTATAATCTGAAGGAAGCTGGCGGCAAAT
>Ga0209249_1001611_pt1 | contig 20827 bp, 12 predicted proteins | sample SaaInlV_200m_DNA_4_FD_184653 | JGI IMG/M metagenome (GOLD analysis project Ga0209249, IMG submission 184653) | Marine microbial communities from expanding oxygen minimum zones in the Saanich Inlet - SI037_S3LV_200m_DNA (SPAdes) (version 2) | ecosystem: Environmental > Aquatic > Marine >...
TCTATTTTCTCTCGTGATAATGCTCCAATAAGGAAACGGGAAATCAAAATATCTCTAAAATAGTCTGAATAGGATTCTTCCTTCCTAACCCGATCAATAAAAGTCATGTAATATCCAGTCTTACTCACTTCATTTCCCTCATCATCTTTTGGAAGAACGAGCTTGGGGAAGTCAGGATAAAAATCCATCATGGTATGTGTATTTTGGTACATGTAATGTTCATGCACCACGCTGGATGCCTTATAATTGAGGCAATGCTGTGGATTCTGTAAGGGGAAATTCTCCCATTCCAGCCATTTTGGACTAACCGGGATTTGATATGGAGAGCGTTCTTGGTTATAGGAGTTCTTCAACCAACGATAGCGCATCAGATCATCGATATATGAATAATCTATCTGATTATTTAACCATTGCTTGAAAAAGGGCGAATAACTCCTTTCAGAAAGATATTGGTCTACCCGCAAAAGGTCTTCTTGAAATAAATCTGTTCGGAATGTTTTATATCCTGTAGAATCATCATTGGCAACATGATCTCTGTGGGTTGACCAATCGGCTTTATGATAATTATTGAAATCATGATAAAGATAGGCCTCTTGTGCCCAATCTCCGGTTATGGCCAAATTAACCTTCGGATTTTCCCGATCAGCAAATTCCTCAGCATCCAGAACCATAAACACCTTGTTCCCGGGAGCCATAAAAACATTGATCCAGGCTTCTCCAAATCGGCCAAATGATTCCAAAGGATGATCAAGATCAATTTCAAGTGTAAATCTCCCATCCTCCTCAATCTTTGCTGCATTGGTAGCCTGACCTGATTTGATAACAGCATGCCAATACAAACTGACCGTTGAAAAATCAGGATACTTGTCATGATTTAATACATAACCTTCCAGAGTGAATTTCCCTCCCTTACTATACTCACTGTCTGGGAATTGTGTTGGCCAGTTTTGATTAGGAATCGTCAAAGATCTGAATTTTTGAATCGGATGACTAAGCCCTTTGTCGATCTTAAAGTTATATGAATCACCCACCTTGGTACTAGTGAAATGAATTCTACTTTGATCGGCTGAAGCGATGATCTCCAGATAATTGGGACCTCGATTAATTTCATCATACTCATAGAGCGCCTGGTCGAAAATAAAATAGTCTTTACTAATCGTATACTCATAAGCATTCTGGATTTTAGGATTAAACCAGTTCCCCAGATATGATTTTGGAATTTCCTCAGCACTAATAGTCATGAAATCCACATTGTTTTTTCCATGCTTGAGCAGAAGAGACTGATCATCGGTAGTCATTACCAACAGGTATTCCATGGAAAGAGGCTCAACAATAAAATGAAATTTATTTTTCCTTTGAGAGAATTCCAGATGATACAGATTCTGATTTTTGTAGATGACCAAATCCTTAATTTTCTTATCCAGATATCGCATCTCATCCTGTTCAAGAGCCAGCATAGTTTGATTATTCCCATCTGTGGTGTACCAGTAGCCAAACATCCAGCCGGGCAGTTCATCATAATTCATCAAATATCCATCCATCAGGGTGGTATTCTTTTTAAGGATAACCGGATCTTTTGAAGCCCATTGGTAAACAAGATAGTTGGGTGTAAGATCAGTTATGGTAATTGGAAATGCATCTCTTCCCTTAAGCAGGTATATTTTCAAACTATCCTCAACTTTATGAAAATTAGCCAGTTCATAAGTTTCCTCATCAAGTATCCATTCCTTTTTATCAGCAGTTAGCATCAATTCATTATTGCCATCACTAGAAAACCAGTCTCCCCAAAAATCAGGCGGAAATACTGCCGTATGAGGTCTTTCTTTCGGTAGATTCATGGAGCTTGTATATGTATTATATTCCTTCGTACCCAAGGCAATATCAACATGATGACTCCCAATGTTCTTAAAAAAATAGTATTTGTGATCTCTCTTATTGTCGCAAAGCACCCGATATACATCATCATTGATCAGAATTTCTTCAGGCATGATAAATGGACCTGTCGTTGCAGCTCCCATTCCTTCCTCTCTGATAAAAAAAGGCCAGAATCCACTACCTGACGTAGCGTTCATCCAGTCTCTGATCAGTCTTTCAGGCAGGTCTGAGTAATCTAGAGATTTAGTGCTCATGGCCCAATTATTCCAAAGATCCTCTTCTTCTACCGGATAACCGGATAAGGTGAGTCGGTGCTCATCAAGTTTCAAATTCAGCAACAGGGAATCTGATCTGGAAGCAGCATTAAAATATATCCCATCATCGGTATAATGACCTTCCTTGAACCAGTATTCATCTCCTTTAAATTCAATCAATTTATTCTGAAGGATAAGAACAGGATGTTCAAATTCACCGTTGAGATGATAAGAGCCATACCATGCTGCCGGAATAGAATCAATTTTCTCAGCTTCCTGAGCAAACATTTGGATGTTTAGAAATGCACTAATAATGCACAACAAGAAAAGTGTCTTTCTCATGAGATCAGGTTTATTTAGTTCTAAATGTAGGGGGACTTAAATCTAGTAATTAAAATTCTTTCTTGCTAATTAGACTTTCCTTATGAATCAGATTGTCCAATATTCCAAGTAGGTATTTTTTTGGAGGTTACTACATTTTTTAATTTTGTTACAAATAGAGTAGTATGGCTACCCAAAATAAGACAAAACTAAAAATACTATTCAAGGTATTGCAGCCTGGTTGTGTGGTCACAGCAGCTTGGTTAGAGAGCTTTGGGAAGAAGCGCTTATAAGGTGTTTATGTTGCTTTAAGGAGGTAAGCGGAAAGAAAGGTTTCTGCCGTGAAAAACGCTTACATCACATGAATAACAGTTATTAATTTGGCCTTGGCATGAAAATCAATTACTAAAATTGAAAGGTCTACGAAAAAACCCTAATTATTTTCTATTTAAAGGAAGTTCAATTCCGAAGTGTTTTTTCTTATCCTCATACTTCAACATTATGGCAAATATCAAACCAATCAGCCCAAGTGCGGCGAACATAAGGATGGGTGCTGTATAATCTGCAACTTCCGGATTTCCCGGGTTGGTTTTGTCTAACAGAATTCCGGCAAGTAGCGGGAATCCCCATAATCCAAGGTTTTGGATAGAATACATAAGTCCGTAGGCTGTGCCAATTTGTTTGTCGTCAACAAGCTTGACCATACTAGGCCACATTGATGCAGGTACCAGCGAAAATGCTATACCCAACATAACCATGGGCACATAGGGTAATATGTTAGTAAATCCGAAAACCAGATGAACGGCCAACAAAATTATCGAACCAAAAATCATGGCCGTTGCACTTTTCCCCTTCCGATCAATCAGGAAACCAAATAGCGGTGTAAACACCATTGTTCCAAGGGGCAGAAGTGAGGTAATTCTACCACTTTGTACATCAGTAAATCCAAACTTATCCGCAAAAAAATCGGGTGCATAGGCCATAAACGGGAACACTGCAGAATAAAATGTTACACATAACAAAGCAATATACAGATAGGCCCGATTACTTAATATATTGAAAACATCACTAAGCTTAAATTTGTCCTTTTGTGAACTAGATTCCGTTGCAATCACCTGTTTATCAAGCTTGGCATCAAATAGCATATATACAAGGAAAGCCAGTAATCCGGTAAAAGTTAAAACTGCAGCTAGCCAAATTGCAGTGGACAGAGTTTCACCACCATTTGCCAGAACAGGAGATAATTGTAAAGCTGCGAAAGTTCCCAGACGACCAAAGCCAACTTTTAGCCCGAATGCCAGAGCCAGATCACGTCCCTTAAACCACTTAACCAGTATTTTGCTGATGACTACAATACTGGTTTCGGCTCCAAGTCCAAAGAAAAACCGTCCCAATAACATCATTTTCAATTCGGGAGAATACTTGGGTAGAAAAGACTGCATCAGGCTATTTCCAACACCGCCATTGCTGTAATATTCAGATGCTCCATACGCTGTAAGAAATGCCCCGAAGGCCATAAAAAAGATAAAAGTAAAACCAGTGATTCGGATCCCCACTTTATCAAGAATAATCCCTCCAATAACTGCCATTAGCAGAAAGGTATTGGGAATAGAGTAGAAGGAAACAAAAAGTCCGTAGTCAGTATTGGTAAAGGCAAATTCCGCTTTTAACAGATCTTTCAGCGTGGAAAAAGCATCGTAGAAATAATAGTTTGTTGATAGAACAAATCCCACCAAAATCAACATACCCCAGCGCATTGCAGCTGATTCGTTTAAGGCCTTTTTTACTTTTCCCATGCCGCGATCAAATTATTTCTTGAGGCTTGCAAGGTAGTTTAAAACATCCTTCCCACCCATCCGGCAGGTTAGAAACTTACTCCAAAAACAGTTGTGAAAAACCCGGAAAAGATCCCGTATCCGTTTTTTATATTGCAAAAAATCTGGACCGGCTCAGCAAAGGGATCATTTGCGGCCCTGGAATAATCATCAATAGATTTTGTGTAGAAATACCCAGCTCTTTGTAAAGAAGTTAATTCAACATAGTATTCCCTTCCCTTGCGACTATTCCAATCATTAAAATCCACCTTCAACTGATAGTCTTGTCCATTGAAAAGAACATCGCGCAATAACAGTTGATTGTAACTATCTTCATCATTCTCAATGGCTGAATCATCACTGGAAATATATAATAGCCTCTTTTGAATCTGAATCTCAGATGGATCCTCATAATCGTATACACTATCAAGATAAAAAACAGATAAAGAATAGTAATTCTCTATGTTGGCCGGATCTGAGAAAAGAATATTGAAACTTCCTTCCACATTTCCTCCATAATATTCTCTTCCCTCATAATCAATCCACTTTTGAAAAGAGGAGTCTTTAATTATTATTGAAACATCAGAAATTGGAACCTCCTGTGGGGCAATGTCTTCAGACAATAAAACCTTCTCAAAATCCGGTGATGAAACTTCAATTGAATATTTATGATCAGCTTCTGGCAAATTACTACTAGTGCGATACCATCCATCAGGGTCTTGGTCAACAAGTGTTTCAATCAACAGATCGTCCCTGAACAGTTTGATTGTTGCATTGTCAATGTATTTTAAATCAGCATTATCCAGTACAGATAAACTTTTACTCACCTGGAATTCCCAGATATTGCCCTCGCTGAAGAAACAGTTGACAACAAGCTGAGAGGGACGTAATGGAAAATCATCAATCTTCTCAGTGGTTTCACAAGCCACAAAACTAAATACTAATAAACAGGATACTATAATTCTATGTCGGATTATCATTCTGTCACAAATTAAAATTTAAAACTCCATGTTATTGAAGGGATAAAGGGGAATAAACTCACCCGGCGCAAAGCGCGATTTCCCCTACTATCTGAACCAATGTAATAGTAAAAGGGATTCTTCCGGTTATAAGCATTGTACACCCCAAGTGTCCATGTGCTCTCTCCCCATTTTGTCTCGCTGACGTCAGTCACACTAATATCCAGGCGATGAAAATCGGCAGCTCGTACAGAATTTCGCCCGTCCAAATGTTCAATTTCTCCTGAAAATAGATTGGCACCAGTATCATGTGAGTAAATCAAATCCCCTGTGCTAAAAACACCCCCAAACCCATCACTACTACGATTGCCAAAATATCTTTCGGTTGCCAAAGTATGTGCCGTACCTGTTCCATAAACCCAACTAACTGCAAGATCCCACCTTTCATTCAGTGGGCCACTGAGCACAACTGAAACATCATGTCGCCTGTCATATTTATATGGAAAAACTTCCCCTTCATTGATATTGTCAAATTGCCTGTTTGTCCATGACAAAGTATAGCCAACAAAGCCGGTTATTTTGCCCAATCTCTTCTCGAAAAACAGCTCGCCTCCGTAAGACCATCCTTTACCCATCTCAACCTTGTCTTCCCAATCGGTTTCCATTCCCATAAAGGAAGCCCCGTCTTTATACTCTATGAGATTATTCATAGTTTTATAATAGCCCTCGATAGATAGTCGATACGTATCGGTAAAGGTTTTCGCAATGCCAAAGGCCACCTGATGCGACTTTTGTGGCAGGATATTATCCGTGGCCGGAACCCATAAATCTGTGGGTAATCCAATATTGTTATTCGTCAGCAAGTGAATGTATTGCTCCATCTTGGCGTATGAAGCTTTCACTGACCAGGTCTCATTCAGAAGGTATCTGGCTGATACTCTTGGCTGAAGCGACTGGTAATATTTCTTATTCACCAAAAAACCAGAATAGTGCAAGCCAATATTGGCTTTTATCCGGGGCGAAATCTCATAATCATCCTCCACATAAAGAGAGAATTCATCGGCATGAATATTCCGTTCTCCCATTGTGGTATCAATATCTCCCAATTCCAGATTCTTCATTTTAAAAACCGAGGCCCCGGGCTTGAAAGTGTGATTGATATAATTGGCCCCAAAACGGATAAAATGATTGGATTGTGGGATGTAATCAAAATCAATCTTGGCTGCATAATCCTCAATCCCCGATAAAAAACTGAGAGAATTGAGCTCATTCGTAGTCACTCCATCCCTTTCTATGTATGACTCCATACTATTCTTCACCGAAAAATCATAGTTACTATATGTTATGGAGGTATTGCTGAAAAGCTTCGGACTATACTGATGATTCCATCTCAGGGCCGAAGTAATATTACCCCAACCCAAACCGGCGTGTGATTTCTCTGTAAACAGATCACCATCATACAAATATGTATATGGTTTTTGTGTTCTGTAAAACTTGTCTTCTCCCGTATAAACGCTGAGGTACAAATGGTCTTTATCTGAAATTTTATGGTTAACCTTGGCATTAAGATCATAGAAGAAATATCCCTGAGAAGTAAGCTCATCTCCTTCAATAACTCTCAGAAGGGGTTGAATCAGATAATCTAAATAGGTTCTGCGGGCAGATACTATAAACGAAGTTCTGTCTTTAATAATGGGCCCCTCGAGGGTTAGTTTGGATGAGATTAATCCGATCGATCCGGTTCCATGGAATTTCTTGGTGTTGCCTTCTTTCAAACTGATATCCAAAACAGATGATAATCGTCCCCCGTATCTGGCAGGAAAACCTCCTTTTATAAGTTTAACATTATTTATAGCATCAACGTTAAACACTGAGAAAAATCCGAAGAGATGCGAAGCATTGTAAACAGGTGTGCCATCCAGAAGAATAAGGTTCTGATCGGGTCCGCCCCCGCGAACATACAATCCACTTGCCCCCTCTGTACCTGACTGAACGCCAGGCAACAACTGAATGGCCTTAATCACATCCACCTCCCCAAACAATGCGGGAATCTCCTTAATGCTCTTAACTGACAAATTTATTGTACTCATCTGCGTAGACTCCACAGCTTGTTCCAGTCTATCTGCCTTAATCTCAATCTCCTCCAGTTCAATCGATGCTTGTAATACAATATTTAGTTGGATGTTTTTATTGAGATCAATTTTCTTCTCATCCGATTTATACCCCACATAACTAATAATGAGGTCATATTCTCCCTGAGGAACCGTCAGGCTAAAGAAGCCATAATTATTTGAAGTGGTTCCTTTCAGATTTGCTTTGTTGTAAATATTTGCTCCAATGAGTTTTTCGCCTGTTTCTGCATCCTGAATATACCCACTAAGAGTATAATTTTGAGCAGATGCCAGGGTAATACCAAAGAAGATTCCAAACAGAATTGCTGGTATTTTTGTCATAGCTAAACAAGGTAGTTTCTTGATGATCAAACGAAGTTACAAAATTCTTATTGCATTGACAGGATAAGGGCCAGGTATCACATCACTAATAATAGTTATCGAGGCTAAAATCTAATTTGAAAACTCAGATATGCAATGTGAACAAACGAACCTCCATCGGCAGGAAACCAAGCCTGATAGTTTGGAGTTACCATTATTCCTTTGACTGGTGAAAACTCCACTCCGGCAAGAATTGCCCGTCCGTCTTTGCCCAAATTCCAAGGAGAATCCTGACATGTGTTCATCACCACTCATTTTGTGATTGAATTGCTTATTATATTCTGCTCCAAATCTTAATCTGTCCCCCGTATAACCCGCATAAAATGATAGGGATTGCTGAGCATGATCCATACCCATATAATCATAATAAACCCTGAGATCAAGACCTTCAATTGCTGTGATTGTAACTCCTGCACTGTATTTTAACAGGCTATCCTGCTGGATGGATTTATAACCTTCACCGTTTGCAACAGTGATATCAGCACTTATGAAGGGTGTCAATTTGTAGCTCACATGAGCTCCTAAATCAGCACTCGGACCATATTTATATTGATCCTGAAAAGATTTAAATAAGTAACGGCCGCCCCATAATAATATCTGCTTATTTTTCCAGCGCAAATAAAGATAATGAACATTAAATTGACATAACATAGGTGTTAAGTTTATGTTACGAATCACATCCTAAGCCTGCGCAACACTACCTGATAGGATCAAATACCTTCGCATGATTATTTCATTTTTAGTTGCTGATCAAAACTATATGTGCCTCCTTTTTCAGTTTCAAACGCTATAATAATGTTTTGGTATTTTAATGTGCATCTTTTTCCTGCTTTAGAAAGAACCTGAACATTTTGCAACTCTCCGTTATGCCAATTAAAAGACAATTCGAAACCTCCTCTGGCACAAACTCCTGATACAAACCCCGTTGCTATCGCATCAGGTAATGCTGGTAATATATCAATCCTGTTAAGATGACTTTGGATAAGCAATTCCACAATTCCGGCTGCTCCTCCAAAATTACCATCTATCTGAAAAGGCGGATGAGCATCCCATAGATTAGGATATGAGCCTCCTTTAGGCTTTCGCTCAGGGTGTTCGGCCGGACTTAACAAATTGTGAATTAATTTATATGCATGATTGCCATCCTGAAATCTGGCCCAAAAATTGATCTTCCATGCCAGGCTCCAACCAGTTCCCCCGTCACCACGATAAAGGAGTGATTGCTTTGCCGCCTGCATCATCTCAGGATTGTCGTCCCAATTAATATCCTTTCCAGGATGAACTGCCCACAGATGCGAAACATGCCGATGTTTTTCATTAGGATCATCTTTGTCCTGAAGCCATTCCTGTAATTGTCCGTGCTTTCCAATCTGGTTTGGAGCAATTTGCGGAATCATTTCTCTTAATTTATTGGCAAACTCCTGGTCAGTTTCTAATATCTCTGAAGCTTCAATACAAACTCTGAACAATGATCGAATTATCTGATGATCCATTGTTGGCCCCGCAACCAATCCTCCTATTTCAGGTGAGTTTGAAGGCGTGCTAATCAACCAGCCGCTTTCAGGGTCTTCAATCAGAAATTCGCTATAAAATTGAGCTGCCTTTTTGATCACAGGATATTCTTGTCTCAGAAATTCCTCATCCTGAGTAAATAAATATCGTTCCCAAAGATGGTGTGACACCCAACCTGAACCAGAAATCCACGGACCAATAAATGGCAAGCTTATGGGAGCAGTATTGCGCCATATGTCAGTATTGTGATGCAGCACCCAACCATTACAATCGTAATGCTCCCGGGCTACCTCTTCTCCGCTTTGTGCACACTCATTAATTAATTTAATAAATGGCTCATGACAGTCAGAAAGGTTAGTAAGTTCGGCCGGCCAATAGTTCATCTCTGCATTTATATTGGTCGTATATTTACTTTTCCAGGGAGGGTTCAATTTATCGTTCCAAATACCCTGTAAATTAGCTGGCTGACTACCAGTACGGCTCGAAGAAATCATTAAATAGCGACCATACTGAACGTATAATGCAAGAAAATCCGGGTCATCCGGATCTTTCCAGAATTGATTGATCCTTTCGTTAGTTGGAAAAGCAGATCTGTTTTCACCCTCAAAACTAATTTGAAATCTATTATATAAGGATTGGTAATCGGCAATATGATCTTTTCTAAGTCTCTCATAGTCCAGACTTGCAAACTTCTTCAATGCCCTGTTAATAACAGCATTAGGCCTTCCGCTTATATCCTGATAGTTGACAAAATTTGTAGCTGCGCCTAAATATATCGTGGCTTGACTTGCTCCTGACACAAAAATCTCTTTGTTCTTCGGAGTAAGTTCTCCATCAGTAATTACCTTTAAACCTGCCTGCCCCCACAATACACTTCTCGAAGGGTTTGAGGGATCAAATCTCTGAGCCTCGCTATCCGGTCTTACATCCAATCGCTGCTGATCATGATAGGTGATAACAGACTTCTTAAAATGTTTTGAATCCATATACACGCTAAAATCGAGTGCTCCTGCTTTGTCGGTAGTAAGTCTCACAGCAATCAGTTGATCAGGGTGGCTTATAAAAACTTCTCGGGTATAGTTTATTCCATTTGCCTGATAAGACACTTTACTAATCGCATTTTCAATATCAAGCTCCCTTCTATAATTCCTGAAATCTTTATGTGTGGGGAAATCAATAATAAGATCACCAAAGGGCTGGTACGCCATCAGGTTTCGAGGGACACTCAAAAACTCTTCAGCCATCAGTTCTTGTGCTTCTACTTGCTTACCATCAAACAATAATTGTCTGATTTCACCCAAATAATTTTTTGCCCCCTTATGAGCGTATGATCTTGGCTCACCCGTCCACAGAGTCTCTTCATTAAACTGAATATGTTCCTGAGAAACACCTCCATAAACCATAGCACCTAATCTTCCATTGCCTACAGGAAGCGCCTCTTCCCATTTTTTTGCAGGTTCATTATAGAACAATCGACTACTAGATTGGGGAGATGCAATGTTGCTCACAAAACATAAGAGCACTGCTATTATGAGGATTTTATTTTTCATTCAATAGTCTTTCACGCTCTGTTCTTTCACGGACAGCCTGACGGTAATACCTGTTTTTATCTAATTGCACGGGCTTTGAATCATCAAAGTCAGGATTCGGCAATGGCATCTCTCCACCAGTGTTGTCCAAATATTCTTGCATCAAAGCAGACAATCTCTTCAACTTATCAGCACGACTATCTGACAAATCGCTTAACTCATAAGGATCACTTTCCAGATCAAAAAGCAGAAGCTGCTCATCTTCAAAATTATTGTAAAACCTGATCAATTTCCAGTTATTATCAATGATTGCTGTAGCCGGACTTGTTGCATGAGTATAATGTGGAAAATGAAAAAAGACAGGCTCCTGAGACCAATTCTTCTCATTTAAAAGCAAAGGATAAATGCTATGGCCATCAAATTGGTGATCTCCTTGTTTCTGAATATTTGCAATGTCTAATAAAGTTGGAAATATATCGGTTTGCATCACCCTGTTTTTTTCATCAACCATCGGTAAAATTTTGCCTTTCCAGCGCACTAAGAATGGCACACGCATACCAGCCTCGAATAGATAACTCTTTCCTCCGAGGAGTGGGTAATTCGATGTTGCCGGAACCAATCCACCATTATCAGAAGTAAATATCACTATTGTATTCTCTTCAATACCAGCACCTTCAAGAGCTTGCATAAGCCGACCAACGCTTTCATCAACGCTCTGCATCATGGCTGCATACACCGGCTTATTCTGATCTGTAGCAGGCAAATTCTTATATTTCTCAACATAATCATCCTTTCCTTCCAGTGGTCCATGAACAAGATAATGGCTGAACATTAGCATAAAGGGTTTGTCAGAATTCCCATTTAACTTGATAAATTCTACAGCTTTGTCGGTCAGTTTATCACCCACATAATCGTCTGGCTGCAGGTCAGACATTCCTGCCACATTACCAATTGCAGCTCTTCCAAAATGTGGCGTTCTGACGGGAATTGTTCTGTATCCTTCAGCGTATTGAAATCCCCTTTTATCGGGCCAGAATTTCTCATCCCATCCGCAATGCCATTTTCCAATATATCCTGTCATATACCCGTTTTCACTCAACACATCTGCAAATGTTGTTTCTGACAAAGGAAGGCTGTGATAATGCAAGCCTTCTTCAAATCTGTAATTGAAATTGAGGCGTCCGTTTTTCTCGCCTTGCTTTGAAACCGTATGCAAAACAGATTCTTTGTCAATAGGAGCATCACTCTGATTCCAAACGGTTGTGAACTTGGTGCGTCCGGGATATTTGCCCGTTAACAAAGCTCCTCGTGAGGGACTACAAACCGGTGCCGATGAATATCCTTTTGTAAAACGAATACCCTCTCTCGACAGCTTATCAATATTTGGAGTTTCGTAATAGGTACTTCCGGCCTCACCAAAATCTTTCCATCCCATATCATCAATCATGATTATGATAATATTGGGTCTTGCTTCCTCAACTCCACGGCCACACATAGAAGCTATTAGTCCTATTACGAGCACGAAAGTGGATATCAAAATCTTACGAATATTATCTACCATTTTCCTTCCTTTTTTAATACCTCCCGGATAAGATCACCAGCCTGATAACCCAGCTTTGCCTGGCCCCATGGGAAATGGTGAACATCCTTCAGTTCTCGCCTTCCTTCAGGGAAATTTTTCATTGCTGTATATTGATCATCAATAATAACCTCCGGATGATTTCTAAGAACCTCCATTGCTGCAGCGTTGTATATCAGCTCATCTCCAACAATCCGGCCAGCTGCCTCAGGCGGAACTATTGTAGTGGTAGCGAAAATTAATGTGGCCTCTGTTTTCTTGAGGATTTGAATAATCTTCTCAAGGTTTTCTTTGTACTCCTCCACTGGAACCAGATTACCAGCCTTCCGGCTTTTATCTAATTTTCCTTCCGGAGTAAGCCTTTTCAAATCATGCAGACCCCAGTTAAAATGGATAATATCCCAATCACCATCGCCTAACCACAATTTATGATTTTTGAGCATTTTTCGGGTTTCTGCACAATTAACAGGTACACGACAAACATCAGCCCGTCGTCCTAAGGCTTTCCTCACATATTGGGTATATCCAATGGAAATTGAATTACCCATAATAAGCACATTAGGAGTTTCAGGATGACGGTTTACAAATTTCCAAACCTCGTTTTTGTGGTGCTTGGGATATAAAGTATTCCAGATTCCTTCCTCATTGTACAATTTAAGCGTGTCAATCGGAGCATCAATATTCTGTGTCAAATCCCAATAATCATCAATTATTTTCTGAATATGCGGATAAGCTTCATCGGTTTCATCCAATTCCTCCCGAAGACTTTTTAGTTTGCTTTTAAGTTCCTTAGTTATTCCCTCATAGCCAGGCTCACCAAACAAATTATTCATTTCTTGTGGATCGTTTTTTAAATCGTATAGTTCCCAGGCAGGTGGGGTCCAGTATTCAAGCGGCCTCTTTGTGGTAAATGGAAGTGACTTATTATCAGGCCAGTCACTATCCTGAAAACGTTTAAAATAATCGCATCCGTAAAAGAAAATCAGTTTGAAATCTTTCGTTCTGACACCAAAATGGGCCGGATTTGCATGCGCATGTGCCATGTGCATCCAGTATCGATAATAAGTTGCATCCGGCCAGTTTTCAGGCTCATTCCCGGTTTCCAGAATTTCCTTGAAACTATTTCCCTGCATATATTCCGGTTTCTCACCTCCAGCAAGCTCAATAAGTGTCGGAGCAAAATCCGTATTATTAATAATAGCATCCGTTCTTGTACTAGCATCAATCATTTTAGGGTAACGTACTAAAAAAGGCATCCGCATCGATTCTTCATACATCCAGCGCTTATCAATATAATCATGCTCACCCAGCATAAAACCCTGATCACCTGTATAAACGATGATGGTGTTCTCCATTAATCCTTCTTCTTCCAGATAATCGAATATTCGTTTCACATTATCGTCAACTCCCTTTACACAGCGCAAATATCTCTTCAAATACTCCTGATATGCCAGATGAGTGTACTCAGGGTCAGGAATATTCTGGTCTATCTTCATGTGCTTCCCCATATTCCTGTTTTGATTACGGTGCGACACCGAAGATCCAATATGAGGGATCATCACTCCATTTGTCCCCCTTGTTCCAACAGAGCCATTATTCCCATTATAATAAAGACTGGCAGGTTCAGGAATCTCTGTATCTTCAAGATAATCCTTATACCTCGGGGCAAACTCAAACATATCATGAGGCGCCTTAAAATGATGCATCAGGAAAAATGGTTTTGAATCATCCCTGCTTTTCAACCACTTCAAAGTCTGATCAGTTATTACATCACTCGAATGTCCTTCATATTTATGTCCAGGCTTTTCTTCAATTTTCTTACCTCGTTTAATTTCAACAGTTTCAGTAGTGCCTTTTTCAAAAAGAATTGGATCGAAATAACTCCCCTGCCCATACAATACATTGAAATAATCGAAAGCCTCAGGCACTTCTTTTAAATGCCATTTCCCAATCATAGCAGTTTCATAACCCAGCTTTTTCATTTCATGAGCCAGATATTGATTGTCAGGCATTAATCTGCCATTCAAATCTTGTACTCCATTCGCCTGACTGTACTGTCCGGTCATAATTGATGCTCTTGAAGGGGTGCAAATTGAATTGGTACAGAAACAATTTTCGAATAACATTCCCTCACTTGCCAAACGATCGATAGTTGGTGTAGGATCTAAAGCTGCCAACCTACTTCCATACGCCCCAAAGGCCTGTGAAGTATGATCATCAGACATGATAAAAAGGATGTTCGGTTGGTCCTGTGCCCTTAGTGATACTGAAGTGATCAGGATAAGTGACAATACAATTCTGATTAAATAGCCCATAAGAATATTATTATTCAGTTATTTTTTAAACTCCCCGGACATTGTAGCCGGGTTTTTCGTTTATTGAAGCTCCTCTTCACTGACTGGCTTACTTTTGTTAGGCGCCTTTTTTCCGTTCCGTGCTGCTTTATTAAGTTCTCCTGCCGGATGATCATAAAACGATCCGTTTATTTGTGTGTAGAACGGACTTGCATCCTTTTTCGGCAGACGATAAAGTACTTGCTGAAATTTCTCTTTGGCTGCAATGATTTTCTCGTCGCTGCTGTTAATCAGATTATTCGTTTCATCAAAATCAGACTTAAAATCAATGATCTCCGAAATCTGTCCGCTTGTATCGATGTATGCTTTATAATCCTTATCACGAATCACACGATCCCTGAAACCATGAGCGCTTGTTATACGGTCATTCTTCAACATAGCAAAATAGCCACCCAGAGCCATTATAGTTTCTCTTTCTGTCTCCTCACTTTTTCCCAGTATTACCGGGGCAAATGAATAACCATCATAAATATAATGATCGTCAATCTCTGCTCCACCCAATTCGCACAATGTTGGCAGCATATCAGTAAAATCAATCAATGCATCCGAAACAACTCCTTCAGGTACTTTGCCCGGACAGTTAACGATAAATGGAGCATTCACACCATTTTCAGTAAGCTTCATCTTACCTCCTCGTACATATCGCCCATTCATTCGTCCAATCTGCCCACCCCCCGTACCATTATCTGTTGTCCAGACAATAATTGTATTATCTCTTATTTCAAGCTCTTCCAGGGTTTCCACCAGTCTTTGCAGAATGAGATCTGTGTATCGCACCATCGCCTTATGCTGCTCTTCTCTAGGCACATCCGGTTCGGCTGGTGTTGTAGTCAGCGGACCATGGGTCAGACACATAGGAAAATAAATCATCATCGGCTTATCTTTATTCTCCCTCATAAAGTCAATAATAAAATCAGTATAAATATCCGGACCGAATTGACCCTCATAAGTTCTGCTTCCATCTTCAGTATGGATATATGGATCCCAATACCTCAGCTGACTGGCTTTTGTGCTGGGGCCTCCATTCTCACCACCCGTCCACATACAATACTCATCAAATCCCGCATTTGCCGTAGCCTCCGGCTCCAGCCTGAAATCATTGATCTGCCATTTACCAGCAATACAAGTTACATAACCTGCATCCCTCAGGTTTTTTCCAAAAGAAGGATTTACCTCCGGATCAAATCTTCCGCCATGCCCGAGTCTGGGCACATCATAATGATTAACCCAACCATTCCGCCAGGGGTACTGCCCGGTAAGAATTGTTATTCTTGTAGGAGTACACTGTGGCATAGAATAAGCATTCTCAAATCTCATACCCGATCGGGCCAATTCATCAATAGCCGGAGTCATAACATCCTCAGCACCATAACAACTGAGCCATTCCTTACCAAGATCATCAATCAGAATAAAAAGAATATTAGGCTTACTTTCTTCATCCCTTTCATTTGTGCAAGAGACAACAAGCCCAATAATAATTGAGACAAAGCATAAGTATTTCAAAAAGTTTCGCTTCATAATATCGTATTTAGTCCAAGGCCCTAAAATATACGAATTAAAAAGCAAAAAGCGAGGCCGGAAGACGTGACGCCTATTCGTGACGCCCGTTCGTGACGCCCGTTCGTGACGGCGATTCCCGATTCCCGAGAAAGACAGTGCTGGCCACCATGGTTTAACGATGTGACTACCGGCCGTCATCCTCGGGCTTGACCCGGGGATCGCTATGCACAGCCACCAAAGGCAACCCCAGGGATCGCCTTGTACAGCCACCAGAGGCAACGACCAACCCTCCCCCGCACAGCTCCGGCCCAACCATCCGCGTCACGGAGGGCGTCACGAACGGGCGTCACGTTTTCGGTGTCACGGAGGGCGTCACGTTTTCAGGCGTCACGCTTTCCGGCGTCACGTTTCCCGGCCTTTTGCCAGGGTGAACAAAAACTCAACTCCACCTTCCTTCATTCCTCTTACTGAGATTTCTCCGTGGTGAAACTGGATAACATTCTTGACAATGGCCAGACCTAAACCTGTTCCTCCAGTTTTCCTCGACCGGCCACGATCCACTCGATAAAAGCGCTCGAAAATTCGGGAGAGATGTTTCTCCTCAATCTCATTACCCGTATTTGAAAAACTGAAATAATAATAATCTTCATCCTCTAAATAATTTGACACTTTTATCCGGATGTTATTGCCTCCATATTTTATAACATTATCAAAAAGATTATAAAAAACAGAGGAAAGGAGAGACTTATTTCCATTCAGAAAAACAGCGTCTTTCAATTCTAAGAAAACTTCTACAGCGTTTTCATCTAACTTCATCTTCATCCCATCGTAAACATCTTTAACAATGTCAGTAAGGTTGACAGATTCGAAAATAAAATGTCCCTTTGTTTCTTCAATTTTGTTTAACGTCGATATATCCTCTATCAACTCAGATAATCTTTTTGCCTGGGCCAGAGCCTTTTTAATAAAATGTTTCTGCTGTTCTGGCTCAACATCATGGTGTTGAAGCGTTTCAAGATAGCCCAAAACGGAAGCTACAGGTGTTTTTAATTCATGTGAAATATTGGAGGTGATCTGCTGTTTAAGGAGACGACGCTTGGCAAGTTTTGTCGTATCCTTAATCAGAATCTCAAAACTATTGTCCTGAAAGAAAATACACCGGATGTTGAAATATTTGTCATTAATAAAGTGATTTGTGTCAATCTGAGGCAATGAGCTTTGATCAGGACTCCCTGGTTTTTCAAGCTGGCTGTTTATGAAATTCAGAATTGGTTTAAGTATCGGCACATCAAATATCTTGTCTGCTGAAATACTTGTCTGATCCGAAATAAGATTTAAATATTGTATAAATCGATTATTGGTTAAGATCTTTTCCTTACCAGATGTGAAAAAAGCGATCCCCTCGTTAAGAGCATTTAAATGACTGATCAATTTATTTTTCTCAACAATAACCTGATCTCTTGCCTTAAACAATTCACCATAAGCCGAAACAATCTGTTGGCTAATGGCTCCTAACTCATCATTCTGAAATTTTGGGGAATCAGACATTCCATCGGCCAGACTTAATTTAACCGTAAAATCCTTCAATTTAATAATGGTGTCTCCAAATTGTTTGGTGATGAAAACAAGAATCACCCATATAATAATGAATAGCAGTACTATATAAATGATAAATAGCTTTTCAGCCTGAAGAAATTCTTTAACATCAACATTGTACAGCGCAGCGGTACGAATGAAGTAATCAGAATAAAATTTTGAATAGTAGTAATAACTATTTCCCGTTGTTGCCGATTTACGAATATTAGCTCCAAATTCAGAGGCGACTGAGGATTGTACCTCCGGCCTGTGGAGATGATTCTCCATCGTTTGGTAATCATCTACCTCGCTGTCGTATAACACTTCACCTCTTGGATTAATTACAGTAATGCGGATATGAGGTGTGGGAATAATGGAATAAATTGAATCTATGATATGGAAATCTGAACCATTTGTACGTGATTTGCCAGTAATGTAATTATGGGTTAATTCTGTAATATTATTCAGAGTACTTTCCAGTTGACGTCTTTTGAATTCTTTTTCCCGCTGGAACTGAAAAAACAATATTAAAACAGTAAACACGACAAAAATTACAGAAAGATATGCGGTTAACTTTGTCCGGAAATTCATTTGTTTAGTCATCAGTGTCTCCAATTATTGATTCTTATCGAGAAAGGTGTAACCATATCCTGGTTTATTTTTAATCCGGAATCCGGATTTCTCAATCTTTTTCCTCAACCTGGTTATATGAACGTCAATAGTTCGATCGGTGACAATTGTATCATCATCCCAGGCCCTTAACAATATTTCTTCTCGTGAAAAAATGCGTCCCGGCTTTTCTAATAACAGAGACAGAATTTCAAATTCCTTCTTTGTAAGATCAACTTCATCTTGCCCAAGAATTAAAACTCTCCTTTCAAAATTCAACTCCAAACCCTCAAGCCGGATAGATTTTGAGCTGGCTGATCCCTGATGAGGAATCCTGCTCAATACAGCTTTGACTCTGGCAATTACCTCTTTTATGGAGAAAGGTTTTGTTATGAAATCATCAGCGCCAAGATTAAATCCTGTGAGTAAATCATTCTCCGTATTTTTCGCCGTAATGAATATAATAGGAATATCCAATCCCATCTCTTTCCGGATAATATCTGCCAGTTTAAAACCCGACATTCTTTCCATCATTACATCTAATAATAGAAGGTCGAATGCCGCCAAATCCTTTTGTAGTGCAGATTCTGCCGAATAGGCCAGCTCAGTATCAATTCCCTCCCCCTGAAGATTAAACTGGAGAATTTCACACAAATCCTCCTCATCGTCAACAATCAATACCTTATATGTATTACTCATTGTGTTCATTTGCCTGATTTTCTCTTCAAAATAGCCATTTTTTTTGACCTGGAAATCTCCTGGTGCTTAATATTCGACCCTGACAGGGCATAAACAGATGCTTCGGCAATATTTGTGGCATGGTCACCAATACGCTCAAAAGAAGAAAGTATGGATCTCATTTCAGCCAACAGAATAAACTCATTGGCCTCAATAAGCCCCTCAGCTTTTTTAATAGAATGCCTGAGAAATTTCTTATTTAATAATTCGATTTCTTTATCCTCCCGGATGGTAGAAAATGCTAATTCCACATCTCTGTTAATGAATGATAATAAGGCATCTTGCACCATATTACAAGCTTGCTTAAGCATTTTTCGAAATAGAGGTGAGATTATTTGGAAAAACTCTGAATCCTGAATCTCCAGAAGAATATCAGCAATTTTAAGCGACAAATCACCAATGCGTTCCAGATTGTTAATCATTCTGTAAATAGCAAATAATTGCCTGAGATCAGAGGCTACCGGTTTGTACAGCACAATAGTTTGAATAATCAAAGAATCAAACTTTATCTCATTCCCATCAATCTCGTTTTCTCTTGTATTTAATATTTCGAGCTGAGCTTCACTTATGCCTGATCTGTTGTCCTCTTTTATTGCTTTTATCAATATATCAAGCTGCGAAAGAACCAAATTTGAAGTTGCTTCAAACAACTGGAAAATTTCTTTAAGGGATTTATCTTTATTTGATGTCATGTCAAAAGATTTTAATTAACTGAATTTTCCGGTTAGATATTCCTCGGTTCTCTTGTCTAAAGGATTGATAAACATATCCTTTGTTTTTCCGTATTCAACCAATTCACCCATATACATAAACATTGAAAAGTCAGAAATACGTGCTGCCTGTGACATGTTATGAGTTACCAGTAGAATGGTGTAATTTTTTTTCAATTTGATTAGTAATTCCTCCACCTTTTTGGTGGCAACAGGATCAAGTGCAGATGTTGGTTCATCAAGTAAAAGAACATCCGGCTTAAATGCGAGAGCACGAGCTATACATAATCGTTGTTGTTGTCCTCCGGATAGGAAAGTTCCCTTTTTCAACAATGAATCTTTTACCTCATCCCATAAGGTTACATCTTGCAATGTTTCTTCCACAATTTCATCCCTTTGAGTTTTCTTCAGACGTATTCCATTGAGCTTATATCCAGCCAGAACATTATCATAAATACTCATTGTTGGAAAAGGATTGGGCCGCTGAAATACCATACCAATCTTTCTTCTCAGATGAATTGCCGAGAGCTCAGAAGTATCCTCACCATTAAGAAAAACCTTACCATCAATCACAATATTACTATACAAATCATGCATCCTGTTAATCGCTCTCAGGAGAGTGCTTTTCCCGCAACCTGATGGCCCCATAATTGCAGTAACACGCTTTCTTTTGATTCCTGCATTTACATCGGTCACCGCATATTTATCCTTATTATATGCAATTGATAGTTTTTGAATATCTAAAACCGGATCCTCAATATGTTTAATTATTTCACTCATTGTTTACTTTTTACTCCTGATCGATTTTGTAACTATATTGAGAATCAAAACCAAAGCCATCAGGAAAAGAGAGGATGACCAAATCAGATCAACCATGTTAGGGTCATTATAAAATTCCCAGATCAATAATGGAACAGCACTTGTTGGTTTCTGAATATTGAAATTGACTTCCATACTGCCTAGTGCAGTTAACATTAATGGTGCTGTTTCACCAATGATGCGCGAA
>Ga0209249_1001616_pt1 | contig 20756 bp, 19 predicted proteins | sample SaaInlV_200m_DNA_4_FD_184653 | JGI IMG/M metagenome (GOLD analysis project Ga0209249, IMG submission 184653) | Marine microbial communities from expanding oxygen minimum zones in the Saanich Inlet - SI037_S3LV_200m_DNA (SPAdes) (version 2) | ecosystem: Environmental > Aquatic > Marine >...
AAAGGGGTCAGTATCAGCCGTAATGTCAGCCTAATTGATAACTACAAACAACCAGTTTTAACTCCGAATCCGGGGGGTCAGCTTCACCGAAATATCCATATCAGGAAAGATCCATATTGTTTGGTGAATTTGGACTCAAATTCAGATTACGCATCAGTAAAATCTGAATTAAATAAAAAGCTGATATCTCTGCTTAAAGAGCAGGGTGCCTCAGAATGGAGGGGAGCGAGATATTTGACAGTTATCCAAGGATCTCATCTATGCGGCCATTCCCGGGATTCAAAAAGAGAGATGAGTACAATCCTGCATATAAATGAAAATATTATAATTATAACCGAGATAAACAGTTCATCTAACCTGGGAGGCTCCTGTAGTTTTGAAAATATTCTGGTTCTCTTTTACAGATTTGAAAATACAAAGAATAAAAAAGCTTGAGAAGGAGAACTTCACCATTATTATCTCTGTGTAAGATCCAAAGAATGTGGTCTATTTCACAGAATCGAAGATGTATACCATAATATTGAGGCAATCTTATCTAAAATTTCTTTTTCTGCACAAACTCTGATGTTATATAATCGATGTTAAAGAAACTTTCGACAAAAATAATTACATGAGATTGGATGAAATTGATAGAACCAAGAAAGAAATTGGAAGGATTAAAGAACGCATTTCATATTTTCAGGATAATTATTTGGATAGGAAAATTTCATAAGAAGACTTCCATCCTATGAAAGAAAGAACCGAAAAGATCCTAACAGGACTTGAACTCAAATTAAAGGATTTGAGAAAATCTACTTCACCCTTCAAAACCTATGTAAATAAAGAGATTCCGATGTTGGAGAACATTACTGTGTATTACAAAAAAGCGGATGGAAAGACCAAAAAGAAGATTTTAGGTTGCATCTTTTCTAAAAAACTCGTTTTTGAGAAAGGAAAAATTGCAACCTGAAGATTCATAATTCTGATACAGGTACTCCTCAATGTCAGCAAGGTTTTCAAAAAAGCACCAAAAAAAAAGAGGTCGAAATTGACCTCTTGTCTACTCTGGCTCCCCCGATGAGACTTGAACCGATTTTATTTCAATAAAAATCAGTATAATGATCTAACAATCTTTTTTTAATGGATTCCGGCAACTTGTACTTATGTCAAAAGTATAAGTTATGTTGAAAAATTTTATGCCTTATATTCAGTGCTTTATGAGTGTGTGTTAGTATTGATGTAAGGTATGCATTTACTTATGTGCGAGATAAAAGCAAAGTATAAGGTCATGCAGCCCATTTTTTTCTATTTATTATTGAATCTTGGATGTGGGAGAACTAAATCGAAATTGTAGGATTAAGTCCTAATATGTACGTAAAAGTGTGTGTCAAAAATACTAATCCGATGCAATATGTTGAAATACACCGGATTAGTAATTATCTGGGTGCCCAGAACAAGACTCGAACTTGCACGAGAAAATCTTCTCACAAGGCCCTCAACCTTGCGTGTCTACCAATTCCACCACCTGGGCAATTTTTATGTCAAAAAAACGTGAGTGCAAAACTATAAAATTTCTTTAAATTGAAATAACTTTCTTTAAAAATGTTATTCCTTAACGTTCGTATTCTTCTTCATATTTAGTCCTCACAATAATGCCTTTCTCTACTGTAAAAAAATATCGTTCAGTTTTTTTTACTCCAGGGCTTATCATCGGATCAAGTGTTAATTTTCCCTGGTTGACTTCAGTACTTTCTAAATTTTTTATCACTTCAAAAATATAAATTTTCCCATTTTCCTGTTCAATTATCGTTTTTGGGTTGCCAAATTTTTCGGATAATAAAGTCTCAGGTTTTCCTGTATAAATTTTCTGAAGCTGTTTTTGGGTTCCGCAGGAAAAAAAAATAAAGATTAATAAAATGAGAAAGATACGATTCATAATATTTTGAATTTTGCCGAAAGTAAATAGAAATATCGATTCAACATTTAATTTATATCTATTTAACTCTTTCCCGAGTTTTTAATTGTTTATTTTGACAAATAACCGGACACTTCTAATAAACCATTTTCATGCTTCATTAAATTAATGAATGCTCATACATTGTTGAAAACAAACAAAGTTATCTTAAAACTTGTGTCAATCTCCAATATTTATTTTTTTAACTTTGTGGCATCTTAAAAACAAGATTTACATTTAAAATTCATTGCAAAAATGATTCAATTTTTCAGAACTCAAAACAAGAATATTATTGCTGTTCATTCGGTAAAATCATTGGTTCAAGAGAACATTGAAAAGTTAAATTGGTTGTTTACGGAAGCCGATTATGTTCCCGATATTATTATTGAAGGTTGGTTTGTCGGGCCACGTAAAGAAATGCTAACTCCCTGGAGTACGAATGCTGTGGAAATTACGCAAAACATGGGTATTGAAGGTATTATCCGTATTGAAGAATTTTTTCAGGTGGAAACTGAAAAAGCTGAGTACGATCCAATGTTACAACGACTTTACCAAAATCTCACGCAAACTATTTTCACTATAAATAAACAACCCGAGCCAATTTTAAATATAGAAGATATTTCGGTTTATAATGAACAAGAGGGTTTGGCTTTAAGCAAAGATGAAATTGAATATCTTAACAATGTTTCAAAAGAAATGGGGCGACCATTAACCGATGGCGAAGTATACGGTTTTGCACAGGTTAATTCAGAACATTGTCGCCACAAAATATTTAACGGAACATTTATAATCGATGGAAAAGAGATGGAATCGTCACTGTTTCAGATGATTAAAAAAACTTCCAAGGAAAATCCAAATAAAATTATTTCTGCTTATAAAGATAATTGTTCGTTCGTGCAAGGACCGGTTGTCGAACAATTTGCCCCAAAAACACAAGATAAACCCGATTTTTTTGAGGTGAAAGAGATAGAAACTGTTCTTTCGTTAAAAGCCGAAACGCATAATTTTCCAACCACGGTAGAACCTTTTAATGGCGCTTCAACTGGTTCCGGTGGCGAAATAAGAGACAGGATTGCTGGTGGAAAAGGCAGTTTGCCAATTGCAGGAACTGCTGTTTATATGACATCTTATCCGCGCACCGAAGCACAACGTTCGTGGGAGCAGGCAACCGAAGAACGCGATTGGTTGTACCAAACTCCGGAAGAGATTTTAATAAAAGCATCGAATGGAGCCAGCGATTTTGGAAACAAATTTGGGCAGCCGTTAATTAATGGTTCGGTGCTTACTTTCGAACATTTCGAGAATTATAAAAAATACGGTTACGACAAAGTAATTATGCTCGCCGGTGGAATTGGTTTCGGAAATAAACGCGACAGTTTAAAAGATATTCCCGAAAAAGGCGACCGTGTTATTCTACTCGGTGGCGATAATTATCGGATTGGAATGGGTGGCGGTGCGGTTTCGTCGGTTGCTACGGGCGAGTTTAAAAACGACATTGAATTGAATGCCGTGCAACGTGCAAATCCTGAAATGCAAAAAAGGGTTTACAATGCAATTCGCGCTTTGAGTGAATCGGATGAAAATCCAATAATTTCAATTCACGATCATGGGGCTGGCGGTCATTTAAATTGTCTTTCCGAATTGGTTGAAAGTACCGGTGGAAAAATCGATACAGCAAAACTTCCGGTTGGCGATCCAACACTTTCTCAAAAAGAAATTATTGGAAACGAATCGCAGGAAAGAATGGGTTTGGTAATAAAAGCTGAGAATGTAGAGCTTTTAAAAAATATTGCTGAACGTGAACGGGCTCCAATTTACGATATTGGTGAATCAACCGGCGACATGCAATTTACTTTCGAGAATTCGAAAACCGGTGAAAAATCTATCGATTGGCAATTGGGATACATGTTTGGAAACCCGCCAAAAACAGTTTTGGAAGATGTTTCTGAAGTACCGGAATTTGAAGAATTGGAATACAATGTTGATGAAATAAATACATTGGTTGAAAATGTAATTCAACTGGAATCGGTGGCTTGCAAAGACTGGTTGACAAACAAAGTTGATCGTTCGGTAACCGGCCGGATTGCAAAACAACAGGGGGCTGGAAAACTTCACCTTCCATTAAATAATGTGGGAGTAATTACACTCGATTATATTGGAAAAGCAGGAATTGCAACTTCAATTGGGCACTCGTCGGTGGCGGGATTAGTAGATGCGCCAAAAGGTTCAGTTTTATCGATTGCCGAAGCATTGACCAACATTGTTTGGGCACCGTTATCCGATAAAATCCTTAGCATTTCGTTGAGTGCCAACTGGATGTGGCCGGCAAAAAATCCGGGCGAAAATGCAAGAATTTATAAAGCAGTGGAATCTGCCAGCGATTTTGCCTGTGGTTTGGGAATCAATATTCCAACCGGAAAAGATTCCATGTCGATGACCCAGAAATACAAAGACGATGTAGTTTACGCTCCCGGAACGGTAATTATTTCTGCATCGGGCGAAGTTTCTGATTGCCGAAAAGTTGTTGAGCCGGTTTTGGTGAACGACGAAAATAAAGAAATTCTTTTTGTTGATTTTTCGTTTGCCGAAAGAGCTTTGGGAGGAAGTGCATTTGCCCAATCGATTAATAAATTAGGAAAAGTAACTCCAACAGTTACAAGTATTCAAAAATTTGGAAACGCTTTTAATATTATTCAAAGTTTAATTGAGCAGGAATTAATTTTGGCCGGTCACGATATTTCATCAGGCGGATTAATTACAACTCTGCTCGAAATGTGTTTCAGCAATAATAAAGGAGGAATGAAAGTTGACCTATCAGGAATTGGCGAAGCAGATTTGGCAAAAGTCCTTTTCAGTGAAAATCCGGGAATTGTTATTCAAGCTGCTGATTCAGAAAAAGTTAAAAAGCAATTAATTGATGCTGATGTTGAATTTATTTCAATTGGTTTTCCTGTTTCATATAGAAAACTAAGAGTAACTAATTTTGAAACTGAGCTTGATTTTGACATCGACACTTTACGCGATTTGTGGTTTAAAACTTCGTATTTATTAGATAGAAAACAAACCAAAAAAGAACTTGCCCTTGAACGTTTTAAAAATTATAAGAAGTTTGAACTTCAATATGATTTTAAAGATTTTACGGGAAAAGCTGCTGACCTTGGAATTGATTTGAACCGTAGAAAACCTTCTGGAATAAAGGCAGCAATCATTCGCGAAAAAGGTGTAAACGGCGACCGCGAAATGGCGTACGCAATGTACCTTGCCGGAATGGACGTGAAAGATGTTCATATGACCGATTTGATTTCTGGGCGCGAAACCTTGGAAGAAATTAACATGATTGTTTTCGTTGGAGGATTTTCAAATTCAGATGTTTTAGGTTCGGCAAAAGGTTGGGCTGGAGCATTTAAATACAACCAAAAAGCTAAAGTTGCGCTTGATAATTTCTACCAAAGAGAAGATACTTTAAGTTTGGGTGTTTGCAATGGTTGCCAGGTTATGGTTGAATTGGGCTTAGTTTATCCTGAACACAGTATTCAACCAAAAATGCTGCACAACGAATCGGGTAAATTTGAATCAGCATTTTTAAATGTCGATATTGAGGAAAATGATTCGGTGATGTTGGGAAATATGGCTGGAATGAAATTGGGAATTTGGGTTGCCCACGGTGAAGGTAAATTTTATCTTCCGTTTAACGAGCAGCAATATAATATTCCGATGAAATACAGTAACGATGAATATCCGGGAAATCCAAACGGTTCGCATTTTTCAACAGCAGCGCTTTGTTCCGACAATGGGCGCCATCTGGTTATGATGCCACATCTTGAACGTGGTTTTAAACCCTGGCATTGGCCGTATTATCCAGCCGAAAAGAAAATGGACGAAATTGCTCCCTGGATTAAGGCTTTTGTAAATGCAAAAAATTGGATAAAAAGTAAAAATAAAGGATAGCAAAAAATATAGCACCAAAAAACAATATTCAAATAACAAACTTATCCGGATTTTGAAGGATTATTTCACAATCATTTTCAAAATGTTTAAATGATTCAACAGTTTTAATGTATAAATAATCCGAACGATTTTGAATATTGGGGTTTCGGTCATTGTTATTTATTTGTCAATTGAGATTTTTATTAAAAACACATCGATAAAGAGACAAAAGATTCATTATTGCGCCTGAGAATTAAACTCCTCGCAGCAAGCTGACAAGGTATCTCAATGGAATCTTGATTTTTTTATTGCGCAACAAGATGCGGGGAATAAAACCCATGAGATCCCTCGACTATCGCTCGGGATCAGTTCGGCTAAATGATTTTGAAAAACAAAATCAAAGTCTCACTGATTTAAAACAGATTAGAATATTTTTGCAAATTGACGAACTAAAATGAACAAAACCGGTGAAATAAAAAAATTAATTTTCGACCAAATAATAAAGAATATCGACGATAGGATTGAAACCTTAAAATTAGCTATTGAATCAGCCAGGGAATCAAGAGATAATGAAACTAAATGCACTGTTGGCGACAAATACGAAACTGGAAGATCGATGATGCAATTTGAAATGGAAAAAAACCGGATTCAGTTGAATAAAACGTTAAACCTGAAAAATGAACTATCTCAAATCGATCTTCATAAGAAAAACGAAAGGGTTACTCTAGGAAGTTTGGTTGTTGCAACTAACGGAAACTATTTTATTTCAATAGGAATAGGTAAATTAGAAGTCGCCAACGAAATTATTTATTCCATTTCGCTGGCTTCGCCAATTGGTAAGTTACTGAACAACAGAAAGGCTGGTGACAAATTTAGTTTTCAGGGAAAGGAAATTACTATTACGGAAATCTTTTAATTTATGTATCAATTAAGTTAATAAAAATGAAACAAACAATTATTCTAATTCTTTCGGTAATTTTAGTAGCATGTAACTGCGAAAAACCGGAATCAGAAAAGGTTGAAAATCTGTACAGTTATAACGTTGAAGAAAAAATAAAAGAACTCGGGATTAAACTTGTTGAACCGGGAAAACCTGTGGCAAATTATGTTGGAGCTGTAAAAACCGGCAACCTGGTTTTTCTGTCCGGGAAAATTTCGAGAAACCCGGAAGGCGAACTCATAATTGGGAAATTGGGTACTGATTTAACGGTAGAACAAGGTTACGAAGCAGCCCGGTTTTGTGGCATTTCCCAACTGGCTACTTTAAAAGCTGAACTTGGCGATCTCAACAAAGTAGTGCGAATAGTAAAAGTTACCGGGATGGTAAATTCTGATCCGGGTTTCACCGATCAATCAAAAGTTGTAAACGGTTATTCAGATTTAATGGTAGAAGTTTTTGGCGAACGTGGAAAACATGCCCGGGCGGCAGTTGGAATGGCCTCTCTCCCACTTGGCGTGGCTTGCGAAGTTGAAATGATTGTTGAAGTGCTGGATTAAATGAAGAAATTTATATTCTTTTTTCATATTGTCCGCTAACTTTGCATAATCATTTTGATAAAAACTAATTTTGAAATTGGTTCTAAAGACAAATTAATCACGATATAAAAAAACATAGTGCATTTGGCAGATAGTACTAAAAATGAATGTTATAATATAAAATAAAATTTATCATAATTTGAAAATAAAGTATTTCAAAATGCCAATTGCCCATTTTAAAACCACCTAAAATAAACCGGGAAAATGAAACGCAGAAATTTTATTAACGCAGCAGCTTTAGCAGGGCTTGGATTAACATTTACCTCTTTTGAATTATTGCCTGAACGAAAAAAGATCCGTGGTACTTTTTCAAGCAATAAAAACAAGGTTTCAATATATACAAATGCCCCGGTTAAACCAACCCGGATATTTCACATTACCGATACCCACCTCTCGATTGACGACGAACGTGGAGTTAAATATCAGGAATTTAGTAAACGAATGGCAGGCGCTTATAAAAGTAACAGCCATTTTCAAACTGAGGTAGAATATTCAACAAAAGAGAATTTTGAACAAACCCTTGAACTGGCAAAAGAACAAGCAATAGACTTTCTTGCACTCACCGGAGATATTTTTAGTTTTCCCTCAGAAGCTGCCGTCGAATGGGTTTTGCAAAAACTGAATGACACTGGAATCCCATTCGCTTACGTAGCAGGAAACCACGACTGGCATTACGAAGGGATGAAAGGAAGCTCGCAAAAACTTCGGGAAACCTGGACTGAAAAACACCTTAAACCGATGTATCAACAAAATAGCCCACTTTACGCTGCCTACGATTTTAACGGCATCCGCTTCGTTTGTATCGATAATTCAACTTTTGAAATTCAATCCGAACAACTTGATTTTTTTAAAAGTCAGGTAAAAAGTGGCTCTCCCCTGATTTTACTAATGCACATTCCACTTTTTATGCCCGGGCGAACTATGGGTTATGGATGTGCAAACCCAAAATGGGGCGAAAAAACCGATAAAAACTTTGAAGTTGAACGTCGCGAGAAATGGCGAAAAGGAGGTCATACAAAAGTTACTTTTGAATTTTACGATGAAGTTTTTACCGCACCAAATCTTTTAACTATCCTGGCCGGACATACACACCGACCAGCAATAGATTTTAAAAACGGGATTCCCCAAATTGTTTCCGGGCACAATGCAACTGCATATTTTACCGACTTAATTATTAACTCATTGGCAAATTAATTAGCAACTGTCCGTAAAATCGACAATTTTCGAGATGAAAAAACAATAAAATATGCCAAAAAACAAAACTCAAATCACAAACCTAAGTGGCTAATGAAGGATAAATACCACAATTAATGTCCAAAATGTTTTATTATCCGAACAGTTTTGAATATTGGTTTCCCGGTGATTGAGATTTTTATAATTTATTTTGAATTCAAACTTTATAAATTAATTCTAACCAAACCTTCAAGGTTTCTTAAAAAAGATGTACCCGGAAAATCTTAAAATTCTATTGAAAAATTCGTATTATTGAAGTTCACATCATAAAAAATAACAAGATAAAACATACAACTAAAAATAACCTAATATGAAAATTATTCTAAGTATCATTTTTTGTTTTTTAATTATTCTGAATCCGGCTTTTGGAATAGAACCTGTAAAAATTGGAATTGCAGGGGTAACTCATTCGCATGTACTTTCGTTATTAAGGAATTTAAATCGCGATGATATTGAAATCGTTGGAATTGCAGAAAGCAATCGGGAAATTTTGCATCGTTACGCTGATGAATTTTCAATCAACAAAAATATTCTTTTTGAATCGCTCGACGAAATGTTGGAACAAACAAAACCAGAAGGTGTTATCACTTTTACATCCATTTTTGAACATCTTAAAGTTGTTGAAGCCTGTGCACCACGGGGAATTCATGTAATGGTTGAAAAACCTTTGGCGGTTAGTACAAAACACTCAAAAGCCATGTCGGAACTGGCCCAAAAACACGAAATACTTTTGCTAACCAACTTTGAAACCACTTGGTATCCTACGCATTACATTGCATATAAAATGATAAACCGGGGCGAATTGGGCGAATTAAGAAAAATAATTGTTTACGATGGCCACAAAGGCCCGCAGGAAATAAATGTTAACAGCGAATTTTTAGAGTGGTTAACCGATCCGATATTAAATGGTGGTGGTGCAGTAACTGATTTCGGCTGTTACGGAGCCGATCTGATTACATGGATTTTGAAAGGGGAAAAACCAATATCTGTTTTTGCAAAACTAAAACAATACAAACCCGGTATTTATCCAAAAGTGGACGACGATGCCACAATCATTCTATCGTACGAAAATATGGAAGGCGTTATCCATGCTTCGTGGAACTGGCCTTTTAACCGAAAAGACATGCACATTTACGGGGAAACGGGATATGTTTTTGTTGATGATGCAAAAACAATCAGATACCGGTTAAACGAAAAATCGGTGGAAAAAGTAAAAAAACTATCACCGGAAGATGCTCCTTTTGTCGATCCCTTTACATTTTTTGCATCTGCCATAAAAGGGGAAACAATAATTTCGCCAGGCGATTTATCATCGCTTGAAATTAACATGACCGTTGTTGAAATACTCGAAGCAGCTCGCAAAAGCAATAAAACAGGAAAAGCTGTTAAATTGAAAAAATAACAGCCATGAAAGTATCACTGTTCTTTTTTATTCTAACAATGCTTATTTCATTTCAAACAATTGCACAAAAAAGCAGTTTCCTGGTTTTGGGCGATTTGCATTACGATTTGATAGACGATCACGATATGGATTGGCTCAGCAACAAACCCGACGATCTGAGGCAAGTAAAAGAATATACTGCTTACATCAAAGATAACTGGGATGATTTTATGGAAATAATACGTCAAAAAGTTCAAACTGTTAAACCTCCCCTGAAAGCAGTTGTTCAGTTGGGAGATTTGTCGGAAGGATTGGCCGGTACTAAAGAAAAAGCCAGGCAGATGGCATCGAATACAATGAAAGCAATTGATGCATCACAAATGCCTGTGCCCTGGATTATTGCAAAAGGAAACCACGATGTTACCGGACCGGGATCGTATGAAGCTTTTCAGGAATTTTATGTTCCCATGTTTCGAAAGGAAACTAATAATCCGGAAATTAACAATGCCAGTTATTCGTATAGCATTGAAAATGTACAGATTACATGCATTGACCCGTGGGACAAAGAATTAGACATGGTTACGTTTCTGGAAAAAGAACTTTCTTCATCAAAAGCAAAATTCAAATTTGTGGTTGTTCACGAACCGATAATTCCGGTTACCGAAAGGTGCTGGCATACCTTAAGGCAAAATCCGGAAAAACGCGAAAAACTTCTCGAAGTAATTGCAAGGAATAAAGCGATTGTTTTTACTGCACATTTGCATCGTTATTCTGTTGTGAGCCGGAATACTCCTTTTGGCCCAATTGTTCAGGTAATGGTTGTGAGCGTTGTTAAAGACAGGGATTACCAGACACCATCGCAGGTGATTACAGAATATGGACCTTCGCTTGCCGAAAATGTAACCGGCTGGCAACCCGAAACATTGGAATCCAGAAAAGCAATTCTGGCAGAAGAGGCAAAATTTGTTACCTATTACAGCCAAACCGATTTACCGGGATACGCTGTTATCAAAGTCGATTCCGTAGAAGAAACAATCCACTTGGAATATTATGCGGCTTTCGGGGAAAAACCTTACGATAAAATTGAACTGACAAAATCATTAAATCAGTAAAAAACAAAATATAATTAATTGCTTAATTCTTGTAAAATATTGTAAAGTTATGAATCATAAATATAATTTTAGCAATGAACAAAATTCTCAATAAACATTTTCCCACACTTTTCAAAAAATATATTGGTTTTTTGAATTTGCTACTTTTATATGAAAATTCGTTAATTTTAAATGTAAATGATGGCGTAATAAACTGTGGCATAAATTAGTATCATGTTAAAGGAAATTGTAAAAAATAACTTGATCCCATTTAATAATTTCATTTTTGGCACTGCCGATTTAAACGGATTAATAGATAAAAAGTTTGGTGATTTCCAATTCGGGATTTCAATTGGAAAAAAATTGGATGACAAAATTATTGATGACATTAAAACAGGGCCAACCCTTGAATATTATAATTATTACCACCAAATTAATCTTGAATTAGCCCAAATTGCCGAAAATATTAAAGTTGACTTAAAAAAAGCGAATATTGACTCGATTGTAATAGCACCAACATTTCACACAAATTCTAAAAAATTTAAAAAGTATTTGCAAACATTAACGCTTGATATTTCGCACAAAATGGTTGCAACCCGTGCCGGACTTGGTTGGATTGGGAAAACAGATTTATTTGTGTCACAGGATTTTGGGGCGCGTTTGAGATTGGTAAGTTTATTAATTAATCAAAAGCCAGAAATAGCTTCAATACCAATAAATAAGAGTAAATGTGGCAATTGTAAAATATGTGTTGAACAATGTCCGGCCAAGGCAGCAAATGGGAAATTATGGACAACGCAAATACATAGAGACGAATTTTTCGATGCTCATAGTTGCAGACAATACTGTGAGTTAGCGAAAAAAAACCTCAATATCGACGGACGTATTTGCGGAATATGTATTTCTGTTTGTCCAATCAGAAAAAGGAACAATACGGTAAACTAACTTAAATATTGATTCTAATATGAAACGAGCATCGCAAATATTGGCACACAGGAGGATGATTATTACGCGAGTTCTCCGTCAGCTGACGGATTGCCATTTAAAACTAACAATTATAAACACATGAAAAATATAAATATTGCTGTTGCTCAGTTCGAACCTAAAGATGGCGACAAAGATTACAATTTGTCGATTATTGAAGAGCTGACACAAAAAGCTAAAAAAAAAGGAGCAGATGTAATCAGTTTTCATGAATTATCGATTACCGCTTACACTTTCCTTAAAAATCTCGACAGGGAACAAATTTTCGAATTAGCGGAAGAAATCCCAAATGACAAAAGTTGCCGGAAACTGATCAGCATTTCAAAAAAGTACGATATTCCTATTTTAGCAGGAATTGTTGAACGTCAAAACGATAAAATATTCAATACATATTTTTGTGTCGATAGTTTCGGGCTAATTGCCAGCTATCGGAAATTGCATCCATTTATTAACCCACACCTTTCGGCAGGCAATAATTATGTTGTGTTTGATTTAAAAGGTTGGAAGTGTGGTATTTTAATTTGTTACGATAATAATATTGTTGAGAATGTGAGGGCGACTTCTCTTTTAGGGGCTGATGTTATTTTTGCCCCTCACGTAACCGGATGTACCCCGTCTTCAATGCCGGGAAGAGGATTTGTTGACGATGCTTTTTGGCAAAAAAGAAATGACGATCCGGTTCCTTTACGATTAGAATTCGATGGGCCAAAAGGAAGGGGTTGGTTAATGAGGTGGCTTCCGGCAAGGGCCTTCGATAATGGCGTATATTACATTTTTACAAATCCGATTGGTTACGATGGTGAACATTTGAAAAATGGCAACTCAATGATTTTGGATCCTTACGGGGAATTATTAACCGAAATTAAAAGTTTTGATAACGAAATTACAATCGGGACTTTGACTGCTGATAAACTCAAACTTTCAGGAGGTTTTCGATATAAAAATGCTCGCAGGCCGGAGCTTTACAGAGACATAATTGGCAAGGAAAATAATTCAGAAACAAAACCAGTTTGGTTAAATAAAAAATAAAAAACAGTGGATTGCTGGTATTTTTTTAAACAATATTTTAAGCAATCGTATATTTTAGGGAAAAGATAAACAATGAGCAATATTTTTATTGATGACAAAGATTATAAGGGAATTGACTTTTCGCTTGATGGGTTTACCAAAGGAAATTATGAAAATTGCGGGTTTATTAATTGCAATTTTTCAGGCACCGATTTATCTGATTTGAGTTTTGATGAATGTAAATTTGAAAACTGTAATTTTAGTAATGTAAAAATATCAAATACAGCTTTCAAAAATGTAAAATTTAAAAACTGTAAACTTTTAGGTTTGAATTTCGATGAATGTAACAGATTTTTGTTGTCGTTTTCATTCGTCTCCTGCCAGTTAAATTTATCCTCTTTTTACAAGTTGCCGCTTAAAAAAACAAGTTTTATAAATTGCAATATTCAGGAAGTTGATTTTACTGAATCAGATTTAACCGGCTCAACATTTGACAATTGTGAAATGGCGGGGGCAATTTTCGAAAATACAATTTTGATTAAGGTGGATTTTAGGACCTCTTTTAACTTTTCAATCGACCCGGAAATAAACAAGTTACAAAAGGCTAAATTCTCGACAAATGGAATCGCCGGGCTTTTGGGCAAATACGATATTTTAATCGAATAAGGTATTTTAGGAAATTGCCGGTTGGATTTTTCACAAATCGCTGTTTTCAGAACTCAGGCACAAAAGGCCAGAATATCATATTAAACTGAACCAGGATAAGTTTCAATAAAATTGTAATTTAAGTCGGTTAAAAGTTATTTTTGCCACGAAATATTCTATTTCTTAAAAATTCACGTGAATTACGAATGCTTCAGTTTTCAATAATTCTTAGCTTTGCACCTCGCATTAATTTGAAATGGCAGCAAAAAATTCAAAATATAATTTAATTACAATCCTTGGTCCAACCGCAACAGGAAAGACGGGAATTGCCGCAAATTTGGCAGCATATTTAAAGGGCGAAATAATTTCCGCCGATTCGCGCCAGGTTTATCGTGGAATGGATTTGGGGACAGGAAAAGATTACGAAGATTATTTTGTTGATGGGATTGAAATACCCTCACATTTGGTTGACATTGAAGATGCCGGTGTTCATTATAATGTTTATCGTTTTCAAACCGATTTTATAAAGGTTTTTGATGAAATCCAATCGAGAAATAAATTCCCCATTTTGTGTGGTGGCAGCGGTTTGTATTTGGAGGCAATTTTAAAAAATTACCGTTTAATTGAAGTCCCGCCAAATAAAGTACTCCGAAAAGAACTGGAAGGAAAAAATTTAAATGAATTGACAGAAATACTTAAAAATTTAAAACCCAAATTACACAACCACACCGATGTTGAAACCGACCGCCGGGCAGTGCGGGCAATCGAAATAGAAAAATATTATGCCGAAAACCCAAAAACTGATACTTCGTTTCCTGAAATTAACAGCTTAAATATTGGTATTGATTTCGACCGCAAATTGAGACGCGAGAGAATTACCAAACGTTTAAAACAACGATTGGAAGATGGAATGTTAGACGAGGTACGAAAACTTTTAGATTCTGGTTTAACACCCGGGCAACTAATTTATTACGGTTTGGAATATAAATTTTTAACGCTCCATTTAACAGGCGAATTATCGTTCGACGAAATGTTTGCAAAACTGGAAATTGCCATTCATCAGTTTGCCAAACGACAAATGACCTGGTTTCGCGGAATGGAAAAACGGGGAACAAAAATTCACTGGATTGATGGACAAATGGAAATGGAAGAGAAAGTGGGGCAAATTGTTGAATTGCTAAAATGTAGAGATTAGAGAATCATTCTTTTTTTTATTAGAGGGAGTCTTTTTTGCTTTTTATCTGTTACAACGGAAATATCATTCCTGCGAATCAGGAATCTCAGTTTAGAATCGTTTAGACAAAAGATTCCCACTTTCGTGGGAAGGATAGGAATGGCACTAACGTTCCCTCCAAACCAACTTCGCCCGAATTAAATCAATACCATCACTTTCTCGAACCACGCTGCAAATATAATTGGTTTAGCTAGGCATCTGTTTTATAACATAAGTTTATTTACGCCAATACGTATTTCTACGTATATTTTCCGCGCAACCTTTTCTTATTTTTGAGAATCATATAAATTATAAACAAAAATTTAAACCCTGTACAATGAACAAACGCTAATAATTATTAAACCAAACCCTCGGGCTGCAACAAAGTTGCACCACCCCGAACCGCCAGCAAATTATTGCCAGGCAAATGAAAAACATCCTTTATTCGCACTCTCACCTGATAACCCCGGTTGTCTTGAATTATAAAAACACAAGTATTGTTTCTTAAATTCTTTCCACTTGTGTCTATTAATTTAAAAATTAAAAAAATGAAACCAAAAATTTTAAAATTAAGTACGGTAGTTTTGCTCTTGTTTTTTATAGGGGCAAGCTGCCAAAAAGAAAATTATGAATTAGCCGATGAAAGTATTGAAATTACTAGTATCCCATCGATTTGTATTTACAAAACAAAAGGCGATTATCGGAATAAACTTGCACTTTGTCTCGATTCGACAGGGAATATAACTTGTACTCCTTTGTTTAATGAGAATTCTTCGGTTGTTGAAAAACATAAAAATGGAAATTATAAACTTAAAAGAAGGTTTTTCCTTAATTCAGGTTATGTATTGGAATTAATTTCTCTGGATCGTGTATTTACCAATGTAACAATAAATGAAATGGTCGAATCATTCAGAAAATATGATCCTGGTTATTGGTCGCATGAAAGATGGGAAAGCCGAATAATTGACAGAGACCCGTTCGCCGAGTTTTATCGTTACTATAATAATGGAAAACCACCAATAACATTAACCATCAAAGAAATAAATGAAATGCTAATTAATGGAACCATTGAAGAACAATTTACCAAAATGAAATAATTTTTAACCCTTTAAATTAAAGAAAATGAAATTTAAAATATTTGTTAACATAATAATTTATTCTCTTCTCTTCTCTTCTCTAATAACCTTTATGCCAAAAACATTGAAAAGGAAACGGTAAAAAAAGTTGCTTTAAATGTTTTTGCAAACCGATCGGGTTTAAAAACAACCCAAATTCAAATTTCCGAAATTATCCCAGTATTTAATAATGGTGAAATTGTTTACACCATTTTCAATATGATGCCAAATGGACATATAGTAATTTCTAACGATGAGGTTATTGAACCTTTACTTGGATATGGATTAAATTCTATTATTGATTTTAAAAAAATCCCTCCCGGATTGAAATTTTTATTGGATGAGTATAAGGATGAAATAACTGCAATAAAAAGTCAAAATATTGCAGTTCACGAAAGCATAAAGAACAAATGGGATTTATATTCTTCGGATGAATATGGAATTTTAAAAAGTTATACTCTGAATACGGAGCTTCTTGAAACAAGTTGGGGGCAGGGAAATACACTGGGTCTCAGTTATAACAGATTTTGTCCTAAAGACCCTAGTGACACAACAAAAACATGTTTGGTTGGATGTACAGCAGTAGCTTTAGGGCAGGTTTTGCATTTTTGGGGATGCCGTGTATTCCCTGATGGAACAGAAACTTATACACCAGTGGGTTTTTCCAGTTCTATTTCGTTAAATTTATATGATCAGGATTATAACTGGGATTCAATGAGCCATTCATCACCTGACGACGATAATGCAGAATTACTATATCATTCTGCTATTGCTGTTTCATCAGATTTTGGAAGTTCTAGTACAGAATCAAGCATTTATGCTTCTCGGTTCGCATTGGTTAATTATTTTGGATTTAATGCTAATATGCCAGTTGAAAAGGATTCTTTAACATCTTCAGTATGGTTAAACATGCTTAAAGGCGAGATTAATGCAGAACGTCCGATTATTTATCGTGGGGCTGAATGTGATACATGTGTTGGTCATCAATGGGTGATTGACGGCTATAATTCGAGTGATGAATTTCATTGCAACTGGGGTTGGAATGGTGATGAACAATCAACATATTATACGTTAACAAACTTAACTCCTGACGTTTATAATTTTAATAGTACCCAAAAGGCAATTCTAAATATTTACCCTAAATTAGATGGTTGTAGTGGTGATTTTTCTGGCGAACCTTTGGTTTGTACCTCAAATGAAAGTTATTCGATTACCTTGCCTTCTTTAGCAAGTGTTGTTTGGAGTAAATCCGCTAATCTGGATCAAGTCGGTGGAAATACAGGAACAACCTACACGGTAAATGAGGGTGTTTCAGGGACCAATGCTCCGGGAACAATTACAGCAACTATAAAAGATAGTCAGGGTAGTACTTTTATGACACGTACTAAGACCGTTTGGGTAGGTGCACCATACATTAATCCCAATACAATAGAATTCTATAATAGTGAAGCATCAACGGGAAAATTATGTGCAAATGCATTTGGTAATGATTTTTCATTCACTACGTCAAGTGAATGGAGTTCTTTTGATATTAAGTTAACCAACCTGGCCGAAACCCAAACAATATGTTCGTTTACGATATATGATACTCAGGGTGATTTGGATCTTTGTTCGGTTTCGGATGGAACTTATATGTTTTGGGTACGGGGGACTAATGATTGCGGAACAGCGAGCAACTGGAGTAAAACGTCTGTTGAATATGAAGACTGTGGTGGGCAATTTTTCCTTTTAATGACCCCCAATCCATCTTCATCGCAAACTACCCTTTCTATTGTTTCAACCTCAACCGAAAAAGTTGATGAAGCGGTAGAATGGGAGTTGGAAGTTTTCGATGCAACACAAAATCTAAAAGAGAAAAAGGTTAAAATAAAAGGAACAGAAATAGAAATTAACACTGGCAATTGGAAAGAGGGTGTTTATTTAATTCGGGTAAATTACAATAATGAAATTTTGCAGGGAAAATTAGTAGTAAAGAAATAAAAGATTAATACAAACCTTTGAGGGTTTTAAAAATCCTCAAAGGTTTTATTACTTAAGAACCTTAAATTTAACGCTCTATCCAAACCAACCTAGCCCGTATTAAATCAATACCATCACTTTCTCTAACAACGCTGCAAATGTGGTTTTTTTCATCTACAAATTGCTTTTTTACAGCAAGCCGATCGGTGGGCATTCCTTCTTTTAAAAAGTTAACTTCAAATTCGGCTAATTCATATTTTTCGTGAAATTCAAAATCGTAACTGTCGATAACCCGTTCGATGTAACGGCCCGTGTTAAAATGTTGGTTAATATCAATTTCATTAAAAAGTACGGGAGTAAAATGTAGCGGATTATCACTTTTTGGAGCTTTTACTTTTCCGGCATTTTTCCCAAATACACTCTCTTCGTATTTCGGGAAATTCTCAAATTCGGTAAGATTTACAATTCGTTTCGATTTTAAATCCAGCACCAACCAACTTGTTGTAGCTTCAATTATGTTGTTCCCTTTTTTGTCGACAAAATAAAAATCGCGATAACCAAAAAACCTATCCGCCCCTCTCGACCAGGTTTCCAAAGTAAAATCTTCGCCCCAATCAGGGCGGCGTTTAATTTTAACAAGTAATCTGGAAAGCACCCAAAATTGCTGATCTTCTTTTAATTTGTCGAAACCAAAGCCAAGAATTCTGGCATGTTCCCACGCAATATCCTGCATTTGGTAAAACAAAAACGATGTAGATAATTTCCCAAATCGATTGATAAAATATGATTTCGTAGAAAGATGATTTTTATGTTTCATAATAATTTGAATCAGTTTGAAGTCAGAAGTCCGAAGACCGAAGAAAAGAAAAAATATCAACTTCGGTCTTCCGGCTTTTTATTAAACTTTTCCGCAAATTTATTGTTTGGTTTTGAATAACGGCTTTTATTAGCCAATTTTGCAAAATTAAATATTTACCATGGGCGAAATAATTATTAAAACCCCGGAGCAAATTGAGGGCATCAGAAAAAGCAGCAAGCTTGCCGCCAAAGCACTTGATTTTGCCGGACAGTTTGTTTCTGTAGGTATTTCCTCCGAATTTATCGATTCTAAAATAGAGGAATTTATCCTTGCCCATGGTGCAATCCCGGCAACAAAAGGATACAACGGTTATCCAAAAGCCAGTTGTATTTCGCTTAACGAAGTTGTTTGCCACGGTATCCCTTCTGAAAAAATAATTTTAAAAAATGGCGATATCCTGAATATTGATATTACCACAATTTTAGATGGTTATTTTGGCGATACTTCCAGGATGTTTACCGTAGGGGAAATTTCGCCGGGTGCCACTAAACTTATTGAAGCTACAAAACATTGCCTAAAATTGGGAATTGAGCAAGTTCAACCTGATAACAGGTTTGGGAATATTGGTTTTGTAATAAACCGTTTTGCGCGTGCAAATGGTTTAAGTGTAGTTTACGAATTTTGTGGGCACGGGGTAGGTATTAAATTCCACGAAGAACCACAAGTTGATCACACAGCACGCCGGAACACCGGGGCAAAAATGAAACCGGGCATGATTTTTACCATCGAACCCATGATTAACCAGGGGAAACCTTCGACCAGGTTAGATAAAAATGATGGCTGGACAGCCCGGACAGTTGACAACCGTTTATCGGCACAATTTGAACACACCATTTTAGTTACCCAAACCGGTTATGAAGTCCTTACTGATGTTAAGGGAGAATTTCCAATTACCTAAGCCTGATAAACTGGAAAAGACAAATCTCAAAAAACAAAAAAGTTCCAATTTTTTAAATATTCAAATTCCAAACTATTCCTTATACCCATTGTACTTTGAAATGCCGCATGGTAATTTCGAAGTTTATAATGGTTAATGCCGATACTACAACAAAGGAGTATGCTGAGTAAAACGAAAGTATGCGACATTTGGTTGTTAAATCGGTATTATTATGTTTTTAGAGACGCCCTTAAGCAAGTTGTAATTTTGATATTTGTTATTTTTTACCAAAAAAACCGTAAACTTTTGGTCAACGGTTTTTCCATTTTGCTGAATTGATGTTTTTAAAAAGGAGTGGTTTCCGGTTTTTTAGTTACCCAGTTTGTTCCCTTTTGTCATTGCATCAATCAAAACATCTGCTAATCGCGAAAAAATCTTTTTTTCGGTTTCCTCGCCAAGAATTGGCAAATCAACTTTTTCGTTTACAAAGGTTACAATTTTGGTTTTCACCAATTCGATGTTAACACCTTGTTCCGGATCGAAACCCAGGGCAGTGTCTTCCAGGAAATCTACAAACTCATCGGGAATTTCGTCTTCTAAAATATCAAGCACTTTGTAAATAGCTTTTTTTATTAAAGCCAATTCAGCCTCTTCGCCTAAAAGTGGCAGGTTTACTTTTTCGTTGATTTTTTCAGCCAAAAAATTAATTTGTACATTTGATAACATGATTCTTTAATTTATTGATTTGTATTGAATTGATTGGTTTCAAGTTACAAAATAGCTGAATGAAAGTCAAGTAATATCAATTCAATTTTAAAATGAAATGTTTAGAGATTAATAATGCAGACAAACATCATAAAGAGCCTTTAGGGCATCTCTAAAAACTCCTTCGCATCAAAATTTTCAGAGTTTTTCAGAGACAATTCAAATTTTTGAAACACTATCGGGATAATGTAATAAAATTTGAAGCAGGATATGGAAAACTCTGAAAACCC